>OLPQ01000609.1_pt1 | contig 30089 bp, 40 predicted proteins | sample 1672451 | NCBI WGS metagenome assembly OLPQ01 (sample SAMEA3136687, study PRJEB25190) | human gut metagenome | biome: human gut; feature: human-associated habitat; material: faeces | place: Austria | collected 2013
AAGAAAACAAGAGAATATTTAAAAAAGGAAGTAGAAGAGCTAAAAGAAAATGGTATAAATCCTAAATTATCAGTAATAATGGTTGGGGATAATGCAGCATCTAAAGTATATATAAAAAATAAAAGCAAAGCATGTGATGAAGTTGGCGTTAAATATGAAGAATATATATTAGGAGCAGATATAAAACAAGAAGAATTAACTAGATTAATAGAAAAATTAAACAATGATAAAACAGTTAATGGAATATTATTACAAAGTCCATTACCACCTAATTTAGATATAAATGAGGCAATAAAAAAGATAGATTATAAAAAAGATGTTGATGGCTTTCATCCAATGAATATAGGAAAATTAGTTTTGGGGCAAGATACATTTGTATCATGTACACCATATGGGATAATGAGGTTATTTGAAGAATACAATATTGACTTATGTGGAAAAAATGTTGTGATTTTAGGAAGAAGCAATATTGTAGGGAAGCCATTAATACAATGTTGTATAAATAAAAATGCAACAGTAACAGTTTGCCATTCAAAAACACAAAATTTAGCGCAAAAAGCAAAAGAAGCAGATATATTAATATCTGCAATAGGAAAAGCTCAATTTGTAACAGCTGATATGGTAAAAGAAAATGCGGTTGTAATAGATGTTGGAATAAACAGATTAGAAAATGGTAAAATCACAGGAGATGTGGATTTTGAAAATGTGAAAGAAAAAGCAAGTTATATAACACCGGTTCCGGGGGGAGTTGGACCAATGACAATAGCTATGCTTATGAATAATGTAATTAAAGCAACTAAAAGGCAAAACGGAATGATAGATTAAAAAATATTAATGTGGGACACAGTATAATTGTGTCCTTTTTTTATGCCAAAATAAGGAGAAATTAAGATATGGAAGAATTAGAAAATAAAAGATACTGGATATGGTTAAGTTTAATTAAAAATTTAGGTAGCAAAAGAAAATTAAAGCTATTAGAATTGTATAAAACTCCAGAAGAAATCTATAAATTGACAAAAGAAGAATTAATGAATATAAATGGAATAGGAGAAGCAATTGCAAATGATATAATGATTTCCAAAAATGAAGAAATATTAAATTATCATATAAAATATATGAAGGAAAATAATATAAAAATTAACTTTATAAAAATAGATTCATTAGAAAAAGCAAAAAATGCACCTTGTATTTTTAATAACTGGGCTAATTTCTATAAAGTAAAATTTATATCTAATACGATATTAAATGCTAATTCATTTAAAAAGTTAATAGACTAAAAAATTACAATAAGTTGGGTAGATAACCAGTTGAAATTATCTACCTTTTATTATATAATCGTAACAAGAATTAGTAATTTGTTGAGGAGGTAATAGAATGAAAAACAATAAATGGAGAATGTTTCAAATAATTCAGTTTATCTTGTTTTTAGGCATTAGTGTATTTTTATTTTTTAGAAAAGTCGATGGAAGTGGAGCAGAAAATACAGCAGATGTAAAATTAATAAGTTTGGCTATATGGCTAGGATTTTATCTATTTGTTTTAGCTATTGAATATGGAATACGCTTTTTAACAAGAATAGGTAAAAAATAATCACAAATTACAATTAGAACAGCCAATACAATGAGAAAAATATTAGAAATTAGTAAAAAATAAAAGTGTGTTATATATCCATAAAAAGTAAAATTATTATCCTCACTTGTATCTTACAAAATTGTAATGTTAATGTAAGGTAAAACAATACCAAAATAAAATAATGTATTATATAATAATTAAAAAATGGAGTAAAATATGAATGATAAAAAAATAAAGAATGAATTAATAATATTATTTTGGTTATTTATTATAGGAAGTATAGCAGGATTTATATTTGAAATAACTGTAGTGTTTTTTCAAAAAGGACACTTTGAACTTAGACAAGGTCTAATATATGGTCCATTTATACCAGTTTATGGTATAGGTGCGATGTTTTATTATATTGTGTTAAGTAAAACAAAAATAAAAAATAAAGTGCAAATATTTTTAATTACGATGATTCTAGGAGGAATAACAGAATATCTTTGTTCATTCATACAAGAAAAAGCATTTGGAACAATATCATGGGATTATTCTTATTTACCATTTAATATCAATGGCAGGACAAGTTTATTGCATTGTATTTATTGGGGAATTGGTGGTGTTTTATACATAACATATATAGAGCCTTCCCTTAACAAAATAATTAATAAAACAAACATGAAAGTTTTTGATTTAATTACTATAATTCTTTCGATATTCATTGTTTTTGATATATCTATTTCTTGGATGGCAGCAGACAGACAAACAGAAAGAAAAAATAATATACAACCAGAGAATCGTTTAGATATATTTTTAGACAAAAATTATCCAGATGAATATATGAATAGGATTTTTAATAATAAAAAAGATGTATGTTAATATTCAAATAATAATGATATAATAATATGGGAGTGTTTATTATGTTTAAAATAATTATTGTTGAAGATGATAAAGAAATAAGAGAAGAATTAAAAATATTGTTAGAAAATAGTGGCCATCAAGTAAAATTAGTAACGGATTTTGAAAATGTCGCTCAAAAAATTATTGATGAACAAGCCCATTTAGTATTATTAGATATAAATTTACCAAATAAGAGTGGATATGAAATATGTAGTAAAATAAGAACTAAATCAAATATACCAATAATATTTGTTACAAGTAGAAACAACTCAATGGATGAACTTAAAGGTATAATGCTAGGTGGAGATGATTATATTGAAAAACCTTATAATGTACCGATTTTACTTGCAAGAATACAAAATTTACTAAATAGAACTTATCAAAAAGAAAATAAGGAAAGCAAAATAGAATACAAAGGCGTTGTGCTAGATATATTAAAATCAACTATAAAATATCAAGAAAAAGAGATTGAATTAACAAAAACTGAAATAAAAACATTATATTTTTTATTACAACACAAAGATATTATAGTACCTAGAGCAGATATTATAAATTATTTATGGGATAATGAAGTTTATGCAGATGATAATAGTTTAAGCGTAATTATAACAAGAATTAGAGAAAAAATAAAAGAATTAGGAATAGACAATTTAATAGAAACAAAGAGAGGACAGGGTTATAAATTATGAAGTTATCTGAATATATAAAAGATAAAATAAACTATATATTAGCTCTTGCCACATATATCATAATAATATCAACATATTTAAAGGCAATAAACTTAGCATATTCAACTATTTTCATAGTTATATTTATAACTTGCACTTTTTTCATTGTTGCTTTTCTTATATCTTATTATAAAACAAGTAAGTATTTAAAAAATATTGAAAAAACTATGGATAAACTACCTGAAAAGTATTTAATCACAGAAATTTTACAAAAACCTAGAAGTGCAGAAAAACTAGCATATTATAGAATTTTAAAAAAAGCAAATAAATCAATGCTAGAAAATGTAACTGATATAAAAGAAAAACAAAAAGACTATAAAGAATATATTGAAAGTTGGGTACATGAAATAAAAATTCCAATCACATCAGCTAAATTATTATGTGAAAATAATAAGTCTGAAATTACAAATAAAATTGATGAAGATATAGAAGAAGTAAATAACTATGTAGAACAAGCATTATTTTATGCAAGAATGGATCAAGTTTCAAATGATTTTATGATACGAGAAATTAATTTAAATGAAGTAATAAAGAATGTTTTAGCAAGAAATAAGAAAATAATGATTCAAAATAATATGAAAGTAGAAATAAATGGTGTTAATATAAATTGCTACACAGATGAAAAGTGGCTTGAATTTATACTAAATCAGATAATAACAAATTCGATAAAATATAGAAATAATAATAATGCTGTTATTAGAATAAATGCAATTGAAAATAAGGAGAATATTGTTTTAAAGATTAAAGATAATGGTATAGGAATAAAAAAGAGTGAAATAGATAGAATTTTTGATAAAGGATTTACTGGAACAAATGGGAGAAATCAAAAGAAATCAACAGGAATCGGATTATATCTATGTAAAAGGTTGTGTAAAGGAATTGGAATGGAAATTGATGCAAATAGCAAAGAAAATGAATATACAGAAATTGTGATTATTATCCCAAGAGCAAAGAAGATAAGTAACCAATAGCCCTCTATAAAATAGAGGGAATTTTTATCTTACAAAATTGTAAGATAAATGCAAACTACTTCTATACAACAAAATTAAAATTCATCTTATAATTAAGAAAAAAGAAAAGGAGTGATTATTTTGGAAAAAATATTAAGAGTTGACAAAATTCAAAAATACTATGGAAATAAAGATAATCTAACTAAAGCAATTGATGGAATTAGTTTTGATGTAGAAGAAGGAGAATTTATAGGAATAATGGGAGCATCAGGCTCTGGTAAAACAACATTATTAAATTGCATATCTACAATTGATACAGTTAGTAGTGGACATATTTATTTAGAAGAACAAGATATTACAGAAATAAAAGAGGAAAATATTGCAAAATTCAGAAGAGATAATTTGGGATTTATATTCCAAGATTTTAATCTTCTTGATACTTTAACAATAGAGGAAAATATTGCATTAATTTTAACAATTAATAAAATACCAGAAAAAGATATTGATAATAAAGTAAAAGAATTTGCTAAAAAGTTAGGAATAGAAGATATATTAAATAAATATCCTTATCAAGTATCAGGAGGACAAAAACAAAGGTGTGCTTCGGCAAGAGCTATAGTAAATTCGCCAAAGATAATTCTAGCAGATGAACCAACTGGAGCATTAGACTCAAAATCTGCGAAACAATTACTAGAAACATTAGAAAATATGAATAGTAAATTAAAAGCTACTATTTTAATGGTTACTCATGATCCATTATCTGCAAGTTATTGTAGTAAAATCTTATTTTTAAAAGATGGAAAGATTTTTAACAAAATAGAAAAAGGAGAAAAACAAAGAAAAGATTTTTATAATGAAATATTAGATGTATTAGCACTTCTTGGAGGTGATACAAGAGATGTTAGGTAAATTGTCAATAAGAAATGCTAAAAGACAGGCAAAAGATTATATTATATATTTTATAACAGTTATTATATCTGTTGCTTTAATGTTTAGCTTTAATTCTATTGCTACTTCAAAGGATATAAGTGAATTATCATCTTCTATGCAATATTTCTCTAAATCTATTACAGGTATTAGTATAATAATTATTTTTGTTATGGCTTGGCTTATAAATTATACTATGAAATTTATGTTAGAAAAAAGAAGCAAGGAATTTGGAACTTATCAGATTTTAGGATTAGAAAAGAAAGATATTAGTAAGATGTTCACATTAGAAAATTTAATCATTGGCTTCTTAGCTTTCATAGTTGGAATAATAGTTGGAACATTTTTATATCAGATTTTTACATCAATAATTATGAATTTATTTAATCAAATTTATGAAGTAAAAATATCTTTTGATATAAAAGCAATAGGTATGACGGCAGTATATTTCTTTGGAATATTTTTATTAGTTTTGTTAAATTGTAGAAGAAAAATAAAGAAAACAAAAGTATATGATTTATTATATGCAAGTAAAAAGAATGAAAACAATATAGTAAAAAAATCAAAAGGTAATATATTTGTATTTATTTTATCAATAATATTGCTACTAAGTGCTTTATTTATAACATATAAACAATTTTTGGATGTAAATCAAATGAGTGATAAACAAATTTTTATAGCAATTATTCTTTTGATTATAGGTATATATCTATTCTATATTGGTTTATCTAGTTTTATAATAAAAAGATTTATAAATAATAAAAAAAGAAAATATAAGAATAATAATATGTTTTTATATAGAAATTTAGCATCTAAAATAAATACAATGAGTTTTACAACAGCTACAATAGCACTTATGTTCACAATTATATTAATAGGTGGAAATGTAGCATTGCTTATGAATAATATGCTAAATAATGAAATCGAGATGGGTTATCCTTATGAAATTATGATAAGTACAGCTGATGGTGATTTCTCTAAATACAAGGAATATATAGAGGATAATGCTGAAGTAAAAGCAATGTATGAATATAAAATGTATTACATAAAAGAAACTGGAATATCAAAAGCATTAGAAGATACAATTTTAAAAGATAAAACTGGAAATATTGAAAATGTATTTAGTTTAACTGATTATAACCAATTAAGAGAAATTGCAGGTTATGATAAATTAGAGTTACAAGAAAATGAAATTTTAATAAATTGTATGAAAACATTAGAAAAACCTTTTAAAGAATATATTAAAGAAAATAATGAAATAAATATGTTCGGACAAAAAATGACTATAAAAGATGTAAGAAGTGAAAATATAGCTCAAGTTGGTTTTAATGGTTCATATTATGCAATTATAGTTCCAGACAAATTAATTCCTTTAGCAGAGTTTGAGGAGGAATCAATAAGAAATCAAGAAAATGGGGAATATCAAATTTATACATTTGATTTTAATTATAAACTTGTTGTGCAAACCGAAGAAACAACAGATGAAAATTTTTATTATGAATTAATAGATTTTATTATAACTAAAGAAGAAAAAATAAATGTGGATATAAATGGAGAAGAGGAAGAAGTATCTAGTATTAAATATTTACGGAAATGTACAAACTAAAGGAAATAGAATGGCACAAGCAAAATCATTTTATGCAATTATATCATTTCTAGCTTTTTATATTGCACTTATATTTATAATGGCAACAGCTACAATGCTTGCAATACAACAGTTAAGCGATTCTGAAAAATATAAATATAGGTATGAACTTCTAAAAAAACTTGGTATGAGTGAGAAAGAAATAAATAAAACTATATTTAAACAATTATTATACTATTTTGCTATTCCTATGATACTTCCGATTATAATTAGTATTCCAACAATATTAATTATAAGTCAAATATTTACTATAGCAGTAACAATAGAAGAAATATTTAAAAATATAGCAATAGTGGTTGGTATGCTTATATTAGTTTATGGAATTTATTTTATAGCGACAGATGTACAGTTTAACAGAAATATAAATGGAGATTGATAATTATGAAAAAAATATATATAATTTTAACGCATACAGGAACAACATTATCAAAAATAATTAAGAACTATACTAAAGATGAATTTTCACATGTGTCTATATCTTTAGATAAGGATTTAAATGAAATGTATAGTTTTGGCAGATTAAATCCATACAATCCTTTTTGGGGTGGATTTGTACATGAAGGAATAAACTTTGGAACATTTAAAAGGTTTAAAAATACAGTATGCAGAATATTTGCTATAAATGTTACAGAAGAACAATTTAATAATGTTAAAGGAATTATAGAGTATATAAAAAATTCAAAACAATTACAGAATTTTAATGTAATAGGACTATTTGCAGTTGGGTTTAATATGAAGATTAGTTTTGAAAATTCATTTTATTGTGCTGAATTCGTGAAGTATGTTCTTGATAAATCTGATATAAAAAATAATTTACCAGAAATGATTAGACCAGAGGATTTTAAAAAATTAGAAGATTCAAGTATAATATATGATGGATTATTAAGAAATTATCAATCTTCTACTATAAATATAAATGGAAAATTAAAAGAAAAACTATTAAGTAATATAAAAATAGAAGGGATAGTATGAGCAGAAAAAACAAAGTAAAAATTTTTAAAATATTTTTAACAATAATTGTTTTAAGTTTATTTTTAGGAATAATAATATACTTATTTCCAATAATGAGAGATTTATCTACATTAGAAGGTCAGATTGCTTTTAAAGAAAAAGTCGAAAATTCAGGTGTGCTTGGTATGCTTTCGTTATTTGGACTTCAAGTAGCACAAATTTTTTTAATAATAGTTCCTGGTGAACCAATAGAAATACTTGCAGGAATGTGTTATGGTAGTTTATGGGGTACAGTATTTATAATGGTATCAGCGTGTATTATATCTACTTCAATTTTCTTATTAGTTAGAAAATTTGGTAGAAAATTTGTATATGATTTTTGTGATAAGAAAAAAGTTGAAAAAATTGAAAATAGTAAAGTTTTTCAAAATCCAAAGAAAATAGAATTTATAATGCTAATTTTATTTTTAATACCAGGAACTCCAAAAGATTTATTAGTCTATGTTGCAGGATTACTACCAATAAAACCTTTAAAATTCATTATTATTTCTACTTTTGCAAGATTTCCTTCTGTTATTACTTCAACATTAGCAGGAGAACAACTGGCTATTGGAGATTGGAAGATGAGCATTATACTATATGTTGCAATATTAATATTGGTAGCACTAGCAGTATTTATTATAAATAAGTTTGACAAAGATAAAATTACAAAAGATGCTATAAAAAGTATTAAATAGATTTTTAGAATACTCTGTACAAATGTATGGAGTATTTTATTATGTTATGGTATAATCCTTATAAAGATTTGTTTTATGAATAGAGGTAGTGTATGAAAAATATTTTAATACATGGATTAGGACAAACAGAAGCAAGTTGGAGTAAAGTTGAAAATGAATTAAATAATAGCAAAATACAAGTAGAAAAACCCAATTTATTTGATCTTACGAAAAATTATCATACAAATTATGAGAACTTATATAAAGTTTTTGCAGATTACTGCAATAGATTTAAGGATAATGAATTGAACTTGTACGGAATTTCGCTTGGTGGAATATTAGCAATAGACTATGCTAATGAATATCCACAAAAAGTGAAAAGCCTTGTATTAATTGGTGTGCCATCTAAAGTACCTAAAATACTTTTTAAAGTACAAAATATAATCTTTAAAATTATGCCTAAAAGTGTTTTTGAAGAAATGGGATGTAGCAAAAAAGATTTTACGAATCTTATAAATTCAATGGCAAGTATGGATATATTAAGCAAGATAAAAAATATAAAATGCAAAACATTAATAATATATGGAGAAAAAGACAAAGTTAATTTACAAAGTGCAAAAGATTTGCATAATAATATTTTTAATAGTGAAATAAAGATAATTGAAAATTCAAGCCATGAAGTAAATATTGATAATCCAAAAGAATTATCAAATGTAATTGAAAGATTTTATAAAAATATATGAAATAATACTTAAAATATAGTGAAAATAACAAATGTAAGGTTTAAGTGCGTAACTTCCAGTTGAAAATGGTAGAAAAAAGTGCATAAAGTTATTAAAATTTAATTAATGAAAGAAGAAATCTTTTAATTGAATTTTAATAGGAGGGATTAAAAATGAAGTTTAATGAAAAATTAGTAATGTTAAGAAAACAGAATAATTTATCACAAGAACAACTTGCAGAACAATTAAATGTAGCAAGACAAACTGTAAGTAAATGGGAATTGGGAGAAACTACTCCAGAAATGGATAAATTAATAAAAATGAGTGAAATCTTTAAAATTTCATTAGATGAATTGATGAAAGAAGAAACACAAGGAGAAACAGTAAATGATCCTAATAATACCAATTCACAAAAATTAGCAGGAATGACAATTAAGATTTTAAAAGGAATAGGAATATTTTTTATTATAATAGTAATAATGTATATAATACTTATAGTAGCAGGTCTAGTAGCATTTAATAGAACAGGCAATGATTCAAAAGTAGTAACACAAATGCAAGAAAAATTAGTTGAATATGAATAGTGAATTTATATATTTTCGAGAGGAACAGCATCCTCTCTTTTTTATTTTTTAAAATTTTTGTAAAAAGTATTGACAGCTGTATATGGATAGTATATACTGTATATACACAGTAAAGAAAAGAGGAATGATTATGGATATTATAATAAGCAATTCAAATAGCATCCCCCTGTATGAGCAAGTAAAGGAACAAATAAAAAACAAAATAATTTCTAATGAATTAAAAGCAGGAGAGATATTGCCATCTATAAGAAGTTTAGCAAAAGATTTAAGAATAAGTGTAATTACTACCAAAAATGCCTATGAAGAATTAGAAAGAGAAGGTTATGTAGAAACTATACAAGGAAAGGGAACTTATGTAGCAAATAAAAATACGAAATTGATAAAGGAAGAGCAATTACAAAAAATAGAAAATTTAATAGAAACAGTTGTGTCTATTGCTAGAATAAGTGATATTTCCAAAAAAGAAATTCAGGAAATGTTAGATATTTTATATGAGGAGGAATAGAAGGAATGGACAATAATTTAGAAGTAAAAAATTTATGCAAAAAATATGATGGATTTGAATTAAAGAATATAAACATAGAATTACCAAAAGGAATGATTTTAGGGTTAATAGGTGAAAATGGAGCAGGAAAAACAACAACTATTAAATCAATCTTAAATTTAATCAAATCAAATAGTGGAGAGATTAAAATATTTGGATTAAATGTTAGAGAAAATGAAAAGAAAGTTAAAGAAGATATTGGAGTTGTTTTAGATGATAGCTTTTTTTCAGAATACTTAAATCCAACAGACATAAACAAAATAATGAAAAATATTTATAAAAATTGGGATGAAAAATTATATTTTAAGTATTTGGAAAATTTTAAATTACCAAAAAATAAAATATCAAAGGAATTTTCTAGTGGTATGAAAATGAAGTTGAAAATAACGGTAGCATTATCACATCATCCTAAACTTTTAATATTAGATGAACCAACATCAGGATTAGATCCAGTAGCAAGAAGTGAAATATTAGATATTTTCCAAGATTTTATACAAAATGAAGAAAATTCAATATTTGTATCTAGTCATATAACATCAGACTTAGAACATATTGCAGATTATATTACTTTTATAAATAATGGAGAAATTGTTATATCAAAAACTAGAGATGAATTATTAGAAAAATATGGTATTGTAAAATGCAGTAAATTAGAATTTGAAAAAATAGATAAAAATGACTATGTAAAATTTAAAGTCAATAAATATGAATATGATGTTTTGGTAGAAGATAAAATAAAGTTCAAAAGAAAATATGATTTTCAAATAATAGATAAACCTACATTAGATGAAATTATGCTAATTTATATAAAGGGGGAAAAATAAAATGAATGTGATAAAAGGGTTATTAACAAAAGATTTATTACAATTAAGAAGTTATAGAAAAACTTTAATTATATTTATAATAATATTTATTTTTACTGGAATATCACAAGAAACAACAAAAGGAATTGGAGTAATGGTTTCAGTTATGCTGACATTTGGATTTGGTATGTTTAGTATGGCTACATTTAATTATGATGAACAATCAAAAGCAGATAGATATGTATTAACATTACCACTTACAAAAAAAGAAGTTGTACTATCAAAATATGTATTTGTGATAAGTGCAACAATAATAGGTTCAATAGTAGGAATACTAGCAAGTTTTCTAATATTATTTATAATTAATCATCAATTTGCTAGTATTCAAGATGTGCTATCTACAGCAATAGGAGGAATATTAGGTATAGGTCTTATTGAATCTATTCAAATACCATGTGTTTACAAATGGGGAGCAGAAAAAGGTAGAATTCAGATGTTTATAGTAGCTGCAATTATTCTTCTACTAATTGGTGGAATATTCTTTGTAGGACAAAAAAGTAATATTAATTTACCAGTAAACGATGTATTAAATAATATAATAAATTTCTTACAAATTATATTAATATTAGCAACAATAATTATTTATTATATATCTTATAGAATTTCATGCAGAATATATAAAAATAAAGAAGAATAGCTTATATCCCCAAAAAGCAGTTTATATATAAAGATGTAACAACAATAATTTGGTTAAATAATTTTAAGGAGGAATGAATATGAACAGAAAGTTATCTTATAATGGCAAAGAACTATGGCAGATGTCAATTAGTGAGTTAGAAGCTCAAGTAAAGACTAATAAGTCAAGAATATTATTGAGAAGTATGTTCTTACTTTTAGTAACATTAGTAGCAGGAGGTTCTATGCCAATATTAGTTATATTTCCAATAGCAATTTTACTAATCACAGATTATTGGCTATTACAAAATAATAAAGCAATACAAGATGAAATAAACAGAAGATAACAAAAGTTAAGTATGCAATCTGTTAGGATTGTATATGTTGTTACATCAAAAGCAATAAATATGGGGCAATTATCTAAAAAATAGTTGCTCTCATATTTATTTAGTAATAATTTTTCTAAAAAGGAAAGGGTATAATATAGACAACTAATTGATAACAATTATTATTTATGATAATATTAGAGTAATAAAATAAGGAAATAATTACTAATGCCACGATAAGTAGCATAAATGTAAAATGAAATTGCTTTAAATAACCACTAAAAAATTGTATTATGAAGCTGTAAGGAGGGATAACTATGAAGTTAAATGAAGAATATAGAAAGTCCAATGTGTGATATGCCCAGAATGTGGTTATATGGAAACATATATTGAAGATACAAATAAAGTGAAAAAGACATTAAAAAAATAAAAAATTATATAAGCAGGGTAGATAATTTATTGAATTTATCTACCTTTTATTATATAATCGTAACAAGAATGAGTAAGTTGTAGAGGAGATGTATTTTATGAAAAAGAAAGTTATATTAACAATAGCATTTGTTATTAGTTTATTACCAATGTTATTAAATCAATATGGAGGAATGAAAGGTGTTCAAGAAATATCAGGTTTAGGTAATTTATTTAATCCAATAGGACTTGTAGCTGTTTTATTATTTATAATAGGTGTATGGGTATCTTTTAAAGATGTCAAAATAAATAAGATATTAAGCATTTTAGGTGTAGTTGGTATTGTTATTTCTGAAATTTATCAGTTTTTAACTTGGCATATACTAACTATTACAGGAGAAATGAGCTTACAAAACAGCATCAATTTTGCTTTCCCTGAATTTTATATAGGATTAGCAATATCTTTAATTATGGTTGTTGCTTATTTTGTTATTGATAAATTTGTAAAAGAATAACAAATTACAATTATTTAAAAAATAGATGATACAGGAGAATATGAAGATAATATTTATATTGAAGGTGTGAGCTATTATTTAACTATAAAATTAGATGATTTCAAGGGAAATATTGATATTATATCAGAATAGGAGAAAATGATATGGAAAGTTTAAAAGAAAAAATACCTATGATTATAGCAGTAGTTGTAGCAATAGCAATTTGTGTAGCAATATTGTACTTTTTTGAAAATTATGAATCAGCTTACTTTACTCAAATAGACAATACTAAAATAGAAAAACTATCTAGTACAGATGATATGAAATATAAATATACTTTAGAGTGCTATAATGAAAAAGGAAAGAAAAAAGAATTAAAATTTAAAACAAGTAGAGAACTAAAAGAAGATGCTTTTCTAAAGTTAGAAGTAAAAACTCTAGGAGTACATTCTTGGAAAGAAGTGCAATATGATGAACTTCCTAAAAAAGTTCAAACAAATTATACAAAATAAGTAATGCCACAAAAAAAGAGGTGGCTGAAATGAAAGTAATAAAAAATATAATATTTGTAGCAATAGTATTTTTAATAAGTATAGGATTATTAGTAGTAGGTAATGGATATGATATGTATAAGGATGCAATTTCTAAAATACCTCTTACAGAAAAAGTAGAAACTATTAAAGAAAAAGAAAACTATACTAAAATTGAAGAAGTACCAGAAATATATATAAAAGCAGTAATTTCGGTTGAAGATCATAGATTTTATAAACATAATGGAATAGATATAATAGCGATTGGTAGAGCCACTATAAATGATATAAAAGCAATGAGCTTTGTAGAAGGTGGAAGTACTATTACACAACAATTATCAAAAAATATCTATTTTACACAAGAAAAGAAAATAACAAGAAAAATTGCTGAAGTATTTATGTCTTTTGAAATAGAAAAGAACTATAATAAAGATGAAATACTGGAATTATATTTGAATACAAGCTATTTTGGAGAGGGATGTTATACAGTAAAAGAAGCAAGTAGAAAATATTTTGGAAAAGAACCCAAAAAAATGACAGATTATGAAGCAATTATGCTTGCAGGAATACCTAATGCACCATCAGTATATTCTCTAACCAAGAATCCAGAACTTGCAAAACAAAGACAGAAACAGGTAATAAATAAAATGATAGAATATAAATATCTTACACAAAGTGAGGCAGATAAAATATTGGAGCAATAATTATAGTGCTAATTGTAGTTAAACAATTAGCACACATCCCCTTTTATTTTCGAGAGTCTATATGAAAATGTAGGCTCTTTATTAGAATAAAAATTTCTAAAAACTAATGTAATTTTTTAAAAAGTGTGGTAAAATCAATAGAAAACAAATTTTAGGAAGTGAAACAAATGACAGAAACAGAATTAAAAAGATTTACTATTAGTCTAATTAAAAGCAAAGAAAAAGAAAACGAAGATTATATAAGATATTCATATTATGAGCTAAAAGTAAAAGACAACTTGTCAGAAGGAGAAATTGATGAGGTATTAAGAATAAGTAGAGATTATTTTGAAAACAAAGGATATAAAGTTTATTTTACAAATGCAGAATTTGAATATCAAAATGCCAAAAGAAAAGTAGAAATTAATGAATATATGATAGCTTTTAAAGAATGAGAGGAAAATGAAATGAATCAATACACATATTTTGCATTAGGTATAGTATTAGGAATTAGTTTAGCAGTTTATTATTTTATGAATAGGGAAGAAAAGATAGAGAAGAGGATTGTGTTAGATCAACAAATATATTCAACTCCTAAATTAGATAAAACAATGGAAAATGTTGTTGATAAAATAAATTTAAAAATAAAAGAATTTAAGAGAGAATTAACTGAGGAAGAAAAGAATGAAATAATAAAACAATGCTATCAAGAAAAATTTTTATAATCAAAAAGAAGTTATTAAAATCATAAAAAGACCTGCTCTGCTTGAAACAGAGCAAGTTTTTTTTACAAGAACTAATTTTTTAAAAACTTATCTAAAACTTTTTCAAGTTCAGAATATTTTATAGGTTTTTCTAAATAATCATCAAAACCCAAATCATCAACAAAATGTTTTCTAGCATTTTTAGTAATTGTATGTATAACTATTGGAGTATTAAAATTATTAAGATTTCTTAATTTATGCAATAATTCTGGACCACCATAACCTTTTTGATAAATATTGTTTGTAAAAATAATATCATATTTACAACCATTTTTTATTCTATCATATACATCAATACCTGTAGTAACAATATCTGCTGAAATTCCAAAATTCATTAACATTGTGCGAGTAAGTTTTGAAGAAAAACTATCATAATTACCAATTAAAGCTTTTTTACCTTCAAATTTTCCGTTATATTCTTCTGGAATTTCAGAGAATTTAAAAGGATTTAATTTTAAAGATTCAAATTCTTTTTCTTCTAATATTTGTGCTGAATTTTTTAGCCTTGTAATTTCATTATTAAGAAAAGAAATCTTACTTTCCTTTTGTGAAATAGCGTTATTTAGTTTAGTCAATTGGTTATTATAGGTATTTATTTTATAAAATAATATGATGATAAGCACAAAAAATACAATACTAAGACCAATAAAAAAATACAACATTTTTCATAAATTCCTTTCTATAAATTTTAATAAAAATACTGGGATTTTTAAGTATTTTATTATAATAGAAAAATGTTTGGGCTATATACTTCATTGTGAATATTACTACAAAATTATACCATACTAAAAAGAATGGTATTAGAAAGTGTGGTGATATATAATGAAGTTAATAGATATTTTTCGCAAAAATGTAAAGTATTATAGATTTATGCAAGACTACTCACAAGAAAAGTTAGGAGAGTTGTCTGGTTTAAGTACACATTATATATCAGATATTGAACAAGGAAAATACAGTCCATCAATTCCTACTATTGAAAATATAGCAAAAGCACTTGATGTAGATCCTTATTTGCTTTTTATTGCCAATCCAAAAGCAAATAAACTAGAGCCAAGAGTCGATATTCATCGAAAAAAGTAATTGCTATAAGTATATAGTAATACTTTTTTACAAATAATCAATACAATCGACAAAACTTGTCAAAAATCGCCACTTTTTTATTACTATTCAGTATTATACCATAAAAACACTAAATGGGACAAATAAGTTACATATTTTTTATCTAATTTATGGAAAAATAAGTTTGTTAAGAGGTGTTTTAAATGGAGAATAACGAAAAGTTAAAGGCATTATTATCAAAAGATTATATGCCTATTATATACAAAAATATAAAAAAGTATAGAAAAGAAAGTGGAATGTCATTAATGGAAGTAGCCGAAATATTGGATATGTCCCACGATTATTTAAGAAGAATTGAATCACTAAATGATGAAGTAAAAACATGTTCATTAAAATTGTTGATTAAATTTAGTATTTTATTTGATAAAAAATTAGATGACTTTTTAAAAGAGGAAGAGTAGGTTAGCGTAGTGCTAATCTTTTTTGTTTTATAAAAAGCAATATATTAAGGGGATAAAGGAGAAAAAGAGACTGGTTAAAACTTTACAAAATTTACATAATATGTTATAATTTAAGAGTGATACTGTAAAGGAGATATATGAAGTTGAGTAATGAAATAACAGTCAAATTAAAATGTACTGTAGAAGAAATATGCAAAATATTAGAAAGCAAAGAATTTCAATTTGTAGAAAGATATTTACTGGACGATATTTATTATATACCAAATACAATTAATATAAAGAATATGTCAGAACGAGATATATTAAGTAAAGCAATAATTTTACGAAATGTTGAAGGAGACATTCCAAACAAATATAGAGAAAGTAAACTAACATATAAGAAGAAAGAAATTGATCAAGAAGGAAATATAGTAAAACAAAGTAAAGTTGATTGTAAAATTATAGATTCAAATGATGGAAAAAAATTTTTAGAAGCAATTGATTATAAAGCAATTATGCAAATTAAGGAAATAGATTATATTTATAAGAAAAACGAATTACAGATATGTGTAAAAGATGTACTAAATGGTGATAAGCTAATTGAGATTGAAGAAAATGAGCAATTAGATACAATAGATAAAATAAAACAGGATTTGAAGATATTAAATCTTCCGATTGATACAAATGATTATTTTATAAAGAAAGCTGAAATAGAATTAGGAAAAATTTTATAGGAGCGTGGGTGTATGTCAAATATAAATTTGAATTTATATAGAATATTTTGTAAAGTTGCACAGTCAAAAAGTTATTCAGAGGCAGCAGAAAAACTAGGATTATCAGTTCCAAATGTTAGTACACAAATATCAAACCTTGAGGAACAATTAAATTTAAAACTTTTCAATAGAGAAAGCAAAGGTGTAACATTAACAGTAGATGGACAAGAACTTTATGATATAGTAAATAAATCAATATCTAGCTTTGACTTTGCTGAAAAAATGGCAAAAGATAAGAATAATATGGAATATGGATGTATAAAAATAGGATGCCCATCTCATTTTACAAGCTATTTTTTAATGGAAAAGGTGGAGAAAGTAAAAAAAGATTTTCCAAAACTTAATATAGAAATAATATGTGAAGTAGATGCAAATAAAATGTTGGAACTATTACACAATCATAAAATTGATTTTGCAATAACAGATACAGAAATAAATAGCAGTAATGTAGAAGTAAAAGAACTATTAACAATAAATAATATATTTGTTTCAAAAGCACCACTAAAAATTTCTGATGTAAAAGAATTGGAAAATTTGAATTGTATTTTAAACCTTGAAAATACAAAAGCTACGAAACAATTAAAAGAAATATTGGAAAAAAGTAATATTTCTATACATGCAGATATGATGTGTGATGCAACAGAAATAAGAGTTGAAGCAGTAAAAAGAAATATGGGAATAGCATACGTTATAAAAGAGGCTGTAAAAAAAGAACTAAATAATAAGGAATTATATGAAGTTGAATTACCAATAAAATTGCCAAATATAAAATTAAATTTAATTTATTTAAGTGGAGAACTTACTAAAATAGACAAGAAGTTTATAAAAGAATATTTGAAATAATAAAATTATAAATACCCTATTTCTAGGGTATTTTCCATTTTATGTTAAATAAAAATTAAATGATGTTAAAAATTTAGAAATAGTCTTCATTATAAAAACAATGTATAATATTAGTGTATAAAAAGAGATATTATATAAGAAAAGAGGACTTATAATGAAGAAAAAGGTTTGTTGGAAAATTACAACTAAATGTAATCAAGGATGCAAATATTGTTTTGGATTTAATAATATACCAAATCTATCTTTTGAAGAAAATGAAAGAGTATTAAATCATTTAATTGTTAGTGGGATAAACCATATTACTTGGACTGGAGGAGAAGCAGTATTATATCCAAGAGTAAATGAATTAATGAGAGAATCAAAAGAAAGAGGATTATATAATAAATTAGTAACGAACGGAATTTACTTATCAAAGAACGATAACGAATATGTAGAAGATATTTTAAATACTTTGGATGAAATTAATTTGTCTATAGATTCAATAGAAAATGATATAAATGTAGCATTAGGAAAAGAAAATAATCATTTAGAAATAATAAAGAATTTATTAGAAAAAACAAAAAACAAAAACATCAAGGTTGGAATAAATACTGTTGTTAGTAAACTTAATGTAGATAAATTAGAGGAATTAGGAGAATTTTTAGATAACTATCAAATTGAAAAATGGAAGTTTTTGAAGTTTATGCCTATTAGAGAAAGGGCAGAGAAGAATGAGAAAGAATTTGAAGTGGATGAAAGCATATTAGAAAATAGTATAAAAAATCTAAAAGTATTTAAAAACATAAAAAAAGTCGAATATAAAAAACAAAGTGAGTTTGAAAAGAGTATTGTGATAATTCCTAATGGAGATATATTACAAACACAAGATGGAAAAGATCATTACTTTGGAAATGCTTTGAAAGAAGAAATAATAGATTTTGATAAAATATATTCTAATGGAAAAATAAGAACCTTAGTTGCATATAATGATGAAAGTGTTAGAGAAAATATTATCAATTTAATAAAAAGATTAGAATTTGTTGATTTAGTAGGCGTTGCAACTAATGGAAATGATGCGTATAACAAAATTATTGATTTGAAACCAGAAATGGTATTTGCTGGATATAATATGCCAGATATCAATGGTCTAGAAATTGCAATAAAAACAAAAGAAAATAAAAATATTGAAACACCAATTTTTAATATTTTTAATGATAAAAATGATATTCCAGAACAAGAACTACAAAAAACTATAAATGTTATAGGAAATAAATTAAATGCCCTTATACAAGAACCTTATGAGAATAGAGTAGAAGATATTATAAAAGATTATAAAGAATACAAATATAAAAAATAAAAAAATGAGAAATAAGTTTTATTTGTTAGTATAAACAATTTACTTATTTCTCATTTTTTTTAATCTTAAATATGTAACAAATGTTGATATAAAATATTTAGGTGTTATCGGATCTTTTGTTAAGTCAAAGAACTTCATTATAGGTTTGGAAGCATTATAGTTTTTATATCTGTTAAAAGGAATTAAAGAACTCCTTATTCCATCTCGTATTTCACGAGGACTAATACCATATTCTAAAGCAACATTTAAAAACAAATCATCTAATGAATTAAACTTATGTGGATAGTAGTAATATTGAAATATTGCTGACTTTAGATAATGGCAACCATTTGAATTTACATTGAAATCCAATGGCAATAGATACATATTTAATTCTTCTTCTGTTAAGTCCGTTACCTTAAATTCTAATTTCATTTGGTTGATTGTGTTAAGCAATTTTTCGTTGTCAAAGGGCCTATAAAGAAACTGATAAACTTTTGATACATTTTCTATAAGGAATGGCTTGTATGGCTCGCTTATAGTTAAAATTGTATTCTTTTTTCTTTTCTCGATAGGAGAAATAGATAGCCTATCAATTATTTCAAGAGTTTTTATATCTGTGAAATTTGAATCTAAAATAAAAATGTTTGGCTCAATTTCCAAATATTTTTTTATCGTAGAACTGCCATCATTGGTGCTTTCAATTTCAAACCCTTTCTCATTTGCAAGAAATTGGCAGCTTGCTGAATTACGTTGTATATCAGTATCTGCAATAAGGATTTTAACCATTTAAACAACCACCAACAAATGTAATTATTAAAATACAACAATAGTATATCACAAAAATTATGTAAACACAATAAAATAAATGTAAAAAACAGGAAAAATTTTCGACAAATATCGACAATTCAATGCAAAAACACACCCTTTTACACCTCATTACACCGTTTTTAACAAATACTCCTAAAACCATAGTAGTATGAGCTCGGGAACTTTATATTAAAGTTTAAAAGGAGCTACAAAAGCAGATTGAATAAATACAAAAGCAAATAAGTAAGAAACTTTTAAATTTTGATATAAGGGGGAGACGAAAAAATGTGAAGATAAAATAGAGAATAACGGATATTAAAAATAATTAATACTCCTTTTGAACTTATTAATATAAATAATAAGTTCCTAGAATGAGGGAGTATATTGTATATATTAAACAATAAAGAGGAGGCAATGTTAAAGGTAATTGTAAAAAATACAAGAGTTGATTATTTTAGAAAAAATAAAAATGTTTTTAAAGAATTAAGCCTTGAAGAAGAAATTTTATATTCACAAGATAAAATGGAAGAAAATTTAGAAATAAAAATGGATCAAGAATTTCAAGCCGAGAAGTTTGAATGTATTTTTCGTGATGAAATTTTGTCAGAAATAGCAGGAACACTGACTTATAATGAGAAGTTAGTGCTCTCTTTATATTATATTGAAAATAAATCAGATGAAGAAATCTCAAAAATATTATTTATAACTAAGTCAGGTGTTACTAAGAAACGAAATAGAGCATTAGAGAAAATGAGAAAAAAATTTGAAAAAAGGAGAAAAATTTAATGTTTAATAATTATAATTTGACTGATGATGATGTTATTGGAATTCTAAATAAGTATGAAAACCTAATAAATAAATATAGTAGACTATATCCAGGTGGTCCAATAGATGAAGATTTAAAGGGAGAAATAATTGAAAAAATATATAAAACATTAACAAAAAATAGAGAAAAATAAAAAAAATTTAGAGTTTGTCCCTTTTACTATTTTTAAATCCGTTTTTAATAGGTAAGAAGGGAGGAAAAACAATGCTAAAAGAATTAAAACTATATTTAAAACGAAGAAAGAGGCAATTTATTGTAAAAAAACGTGTTATAGGTTTTAAAAAGAAAATTCTAAAATTACAAAAAGAAAAAGATGAGATGGAACGAAAAAGCTCATTAGGTTTGCCGATTCCTTAAAGTGTTAGCAAAAAGTTAAGTAAAGGAGAAATTCAAAGGATGAGCAAAAAAGGTGAGATAACAAAACTGTACTTTGTAGATAGAGAAATTCCAGCTACTATTGCAAGAAAATTAAATATTTCAAAAAGTGCAGTAACACAGGTTTTACAAAAAGATGATAGATATAAAAAAGAAAAAGAAGTAAGAAAAAAACAAAATAAGATAAGACACAATAAAAAAACTAAAGAAATTATAAAAAAAACAAGAAAAATTAAACAATTTAAAAATAGATCAGAAGATTTAATATTAAAAAGAATGCACAATCAAGCTAGCCAAGAATTATCAAAAGGAAAGAGATTAAGTAATCTGGCATACAGAAATTGGAATACATCAGCATATTCATATAATGAAGCTAAAAGAAGATATGAATTTAAAGAAGAGCTTGGAAGAAGTAATGATGTGCCAAAATATATTAAAATTGAGGTGTAGAAATGGAAGAACAATATAATTATAAACAAGTTATTGCTTATGCAGTAATTGGACTGGAACATTATTTGAACTCTGGAAATAAAGACAATATAAACATTAAAGACTTTTGTAATTTGTTTATGGAACCATTAGAAAAGATATATAAGAAAAAAGATGTTATAAGAATAGCGAATATTTTATTAGAAAGGGATAATGCAAATGATTAATTTTATAGATAAAGATCATAAAAACTTTTTCTATTCAAAACTAGATAAATTACAATCACTAAGAAAGACAGATGTATATTATTTATCATTAGTATATACATTAAGCATCTGTGAAACAACAAGAGAACATTTTTCAAGTATTTTTAATATAGAAAAAGGAGAAATTAATCTAGATGCAATTAAAGCAGGATGGCAGACAGGAACGTCAGAGAAAGTAACTAGAATGGCTTTTAATTTATGGAATCATTCTATTATGTTTGACAGTGAAGAAGATTTGGCAAATGATAAAATTTCATGTTGTTATGCACCTAGTGAAATATTTTGTTGTTCGTATGCTCCTTATTTTTGGGAAGCAGTACAAATTAGATATCCAGAATACACAAAAGTATTAAAAAACGAAAAAATGGTAATTGACAAAGAACATAAAGAAAATGAGAACGAATATGTCTGTGAAATAGAATAATTATAGAATTTTTTAAAATAATCTACATATTCTTTAATATGGAGGCTATGAAAATGGAAAATTCAAAATTAGAAGAAAAGGAAATATATGAAGTAGATAATAAAAAATATACTGTAATAACAAGAATTTCAGAGAATTGTTTAAGTAAAGAAAGCTTAAAAAAATTAATTTGTAATTATGCAATGAGAGAATTACAAGAAAATGATTAAGATATATGGACAATGCTATTTGTGGACGGTATAATATACACATGTAGCATTGTTTTTCAATATAAACAATTATACGAAGTGGAGGCGTATTAATTGTGAAAAACAATAAATTTAAAGTTGCTGGTTATTTAAGACTATCTGTAGAGGATGGTGATAAAGAAGTCAGCGATAGTATAATAAGTCAAAAAAATATCATAGAAGATAAAATAAAAAATCTTGGAGATAAATTTGAATTAGTAGATTTTTATATTGATGATGGATATACAGGATTAAATACAAATAGACCAAATTTTCAAAGAATGTTGGATGATATAGAAAAGAAAAAAGTTAATTGTGTAATAACTAAAGATTTATCAAGATTAAGTAGAAATAATTTTGAAGCTAATTATTATATCGAATTATATTTTTTAGAAAGAGAAATAAGATATATTGCAATATTAGACAATGTTGATACATATTTAAAAAATTCTAATAATGATATGATTCAATTTAAAACACTTATTAATGATTGGTATAGTAAAGATATATCTCGTAAAGTAAAGAGTGGTGTATGGGCAAGAAAAGAGCAAGGCTTATATGTTGCAGCAAAAGCACCTTATGGATATATGAAAGATGAAAGAAATAAAAACCATTTGATTATAAATCCAGAAGAAGCACCAATAGTAAAGAAGATATTTCAAATGTATAATAGTGGAAGTTCAATGGGTGAAATTGCAGAAAAGCTACGAAATGATAAAGTATATTGCCCAAGCTATAACGGATTTCAAAAAAATAAAAATGGAGAATATGGCTGGGAACGTTCTACAATCTCAAAAATGTTAAAAAATGAAATGTATTTAGGAAATACTGTATATGGAAAAGGAATAAATCTAAGTTATAAATCAAAAAAGGTAAAACAAATACCACGTAATGAATGGAAAAAGTATGAAAATACTCACAAGGCGATAATATCAAAAGAATTATTTGAGAGTGTGCAAAAAAGAATGAAGTTGAATCAAAAGGCAAAATCTCATACACATACTTGGATATTAAATGGAATTATATATTGCAAAGAATGTGGAGAACCAATGCAATTAAAAGTAAAATACAGAAAAGATGGAACAACTATTTCTTTTATGAGATTATATTGCTCAAGTAGTTTACACAAAAAAGGATATTGTATTCGTAAATATAAAGGTATTGAATTACAATCTGTAACACAAATAGTTGTGGCGAACCTAAATAAAAAAGTAAACAATCTAATAAATTGTGAGGATGTTACGGAATTACTAGAAAAATCATATAAAAATAGAGATGTACAAGGAATAAAAAATGAACTAGATTTAAAGCAAAAGAAATTAGCTAAAATTAATAAAATGATAACATCTTTATATTCGGACTACAAAAACGGAATTATCCAAGAATATGATTTTAATTCTATGTATAATCAAGAAATAGAAAAAAGAGATAGGCTTAATGAAGAAATAAAAAAGCTAAATAACAAAATGAATAATCAAACTATTATTTCAGAAGCTGAATATAAAAGAGTTGTAAAAAAAGTATCAGATGTTAAAAAGTGGTCTAAAGAACAAATTGCAGATATTATTGATAATGTTCAAGTAGATAATGATGATAATATTTATATTAATTATAAATATGCTGTTATGGAGATGGCATAATGAAAGAATATAAAGCAGCAATATATTTAAGATTATCAAAAGAAGATATTGAAAAAAACAATAGTATTGATATGCAACGAGAAATAACTACAAAGTATGCAAAGGATCATAATTACAAAATAGTAAATGAATATGTTGATAACGGATACTCTGGAATATTAAACTCTAGACCAGAACTTGATAAAATGATTAGAGATATAACACTTGGAAAAATAAATATGCTTATAGTTAAAGATATGAGTAGATTAACAAGAGATAAAAACTTAACTTCGTACTTTACAGACATATTTTTCCCAGATAATGATGTTAGATTAATTTCAGTTACAGAATATGTAGATACAGGGGAAAGATATGAAATTGATGATGCAGTTGCTTTAAGAGGAATTGTTAATCAAAGTTATTTGGAAGATATATCTAAAAAAATCAAAGCAGTAAAAACAAATTTGAAAAAGCAAGGAAAGTTTATTGAATCAAGTGTTGCTTATGGCTATAAAAAAGATAGTTTAGATAAAAGGAAAATAGTCATTGATGAAAAAGTTTCTTCTAATATAATAGAAATATTTAATTTATATTTAGATGGTATAGGACCAGTTGAAATTGCTAATAGACTTAACAAAAGGAATATAGAAACACCATCTCAATATTTGAATTTAAAACATCAGGCAAAATATTGGACTAAGTCGATGATTGCAAGAATATTAGATAATCCAATATATTGTGGTAGACTTGTTATTAATAAATACTATAGTGATTTTAAATTAAAAAAAATAATTGCCAATAGAAAAGGCAATTATGAATATATTTCTAATACTCATCAACCTATAATTGCTCCTGGAATTTTTGATAAAGTTCAAGAAATGAAAAAAGGAACAACAAAAGATAATCAAAAAGAGTATGTATTTTTATTAAGAGATTTAGTTTATTGTAAAAATTGTGGTAGAAAAATGGTATATAAGAATAGCAACCCAATTAGAATTGATAAAAATGGTAAAATAACTGGAATAAAAAATGAGCTGGGATATTTTATATGTGCTGAACATTATAGGCATAAAGATGTTTGCAATGAATGGATTAAAATAAAAGAAAATACTTTAGAAGAAATTGTTTTAAAACAAATATCTAATAGATTAAAAAAATTGCAACTTATTAAATATGCTAATGATGTTAAAGCATATAAAGAAATAATGAATCCAGAAGCAAGTGAGTACAAGAAAATAAAAAACGAAATAAATAGAAGAGAAGCTGATTTTAAGATATTGTATTCTAAAAAGGTTGAAGAAATTATTTCAGAAGATGAATTTATTAGAGAATATAATTTATATAAACAAAAAACTAAAGAATTAAAAGATAAACTAGATAGGTTAGAGGAAAGTAAAAAAAGTTATAATTCTAAAAATGATGTTGAGAAGCTAATTATAGAGTTTTCTGAAACGAAAAAGTTTGATAATAAAATTTTAAAAAAGTTAGTAGAAAAAATAGAAATTGGAAAAAATGAAGAAGTTAATATTATATTGAAGGTGTAGATATTGCACCTATCATTTTTACTAAAAAATAGTTGCACTATTGAATACTACTCAGAGCAAAAAGCAAGAGCAACATATGAAAAATTAATAGATTTATGTAGAGATAATCCAGATGTAATAGATCCATTAAGATTTTTAAGAGAAAGAGAAATTGTTCACTTCCAAAGATTTGGTGAAGCTTTAAGAATTGTTCAAGATAAGCTCTCAGATAAGAAATTTTGTATGAATGATATGAATAATATAATGCAATTAAATAATAATTGTGGAAGATAATATAATATGCCAAGTTATTTTAGATAGCTTGGCATATGTTTATGTTCAAAATATATCTAATAAAATGTTGAATAATGTCTAATAATGTGTTAAAATGAACTCAATGTGAAGAGTAAATACTTTAGCAATAAAAATTAATTTTAAAGGAAGTCCAAAATGGAATTTAAAGAACAATTAAAAAAATATCAAACAATTATAAATACAGAATTAGAAAAATATTTAAGAAAAGAAGAATGTCCTGAAAGAACATTAAATGAATCAGTAAGTTATAGTTTAATGGCAGGTGGAAAAAGACTAAGGCCAATATTAGTATTAGATGTATATAAAATGTTTAAAGAAAATTATCAAGAAGCAATGCCATATGCAGTTGCAATTGAAATGATACATAATTTTTCATTAATACATGATGATTTGCCAGAAGTAGATAATGATGATTTTAGACATGGAAAGCCAACAAATCATAAACAATTTAATCATCCAACAGCACTACTTGCAGGAGATTCATTATTTAATCAATCATATATAGTTATAAGCAAAGATTTAGCAAAATCAGCAACACAAAATAAAATAAGAATACTTGGAGAATTTTCAAATGCAGTAGATAGAATGATTGCAGGAGAATATTTAGATACGGAACTTGAAGGACAACAAATTAGCCATCAAATGCTTCAATACATACATGAAAATAAAACAGGAGAATTATTAAAGTTAAGTATAAGAATGGGAGCAATATTAGCAGATGCAAGTGAAAATGATATAGAAAGATTATCAAAATTTGCAGATAAGATTGGTTTAGCATTTCAAATAAAAGATGATATATTATCTGAAGAAGGCAATCCAGAAGTAACTGGAAAACCAGTCGGAAATGATAAAGAACACAATAAATGTACATATGTATCTGTATTTGGAATTGAAGGAGCTAAAAAAGAATTAGAGAAAATAACAAATGAAGCAGTTGAGATATTAGAATATTATGGAGATAAGGCAGAATTTTTAAAAAAATTAGCAATTTATATAAAAGATAGAAATAAATAAAATAAGAGGACCCCAAAAAGGGATCCTCTTTTGAAATTAGAATGGATTGTTTGGGTCAATGAAGACTCCACGGTCAAATTGGAACGGATATGTTCTGTTTACAACATAATAAAAAAGATTATTTGTAGTTGGATTGAAAACATACCCATAAACTAATTTGTGTGTTTTTGCAAATTTGGCTACAGAATATTCGTCGTCAGAGTGTAAAATCAAATTTTGACTATGGTTAACCAAATCGGCAATTGAACTGTTTGGAACATTTAAGATATTCATAAATGTTTTAAAATCAATTTCTAATCCGTATTTTTCAACATGGATGATATTTCCATGTTTAGTAATATCAGATAAAATTCTACCAGATTCATTTGCCAAAACAATAAGCGTATTCCAGTTACCTTCAAATGGTAAAAGCTCAGGCTTATCAATTAAAAACCAAAGGAAAAAATGATGACGTACAATACAGAGTTTCATTTTGCCTACCTCCAATTTCAATGTGCAAAATTCGAACTTATTAAGTATAACATTTTTTATAAAAAAAATCAAGATATTATATGAAATCTTAATAACATAAAGAATTTCACAAGATATTCACAATAATAATATAAAATATACAAAAAATGAAAGGATATAGATATGTTACAATTAAAAAATATAACAAAAAACTATTTATCAGGAGATAACGAAGTTCAAGCATTAAAAGGAATAGATATAGAGTTTAGAGAAAATGAATTTGTCTCAATTTTAGGACAAAGCGGATGTGGAAAAACAACATTGTTAAATATAATAGGAGGACTTGATAGATACACATCAGGAGATTTAATTATTAATGGAAAATCAACCAAAGAATTTAAAGATAAAGATTGGGATACATATAGAAATCATTCTGTAGGATTTGTATTTCAAAGCTATAATTTAATACCACATCAAACAGTACTTGCAAATGTTGAATTAGCACTTACAATATCAGGTGTAGGAAAAGCAGAAAGAAAAAAAAGGGCAATAGAAGCATTACAAAAAGTAGGATTAGGAGATCAACTAAATAAAAAGCCAAATCAAATGTCTGGAGGACAAATGCAAAGAGTTGCAATAGCAAGAGCATTAGTAAATGATCCAGATATATTACTTGCTGATGAGCCAACAGGAGCATTAGATTCAAAAACAGGTGTAGAAGTTTTAAAATTATTAAAAAAACAATGTGATAGAAATAATGGTTCAAATACAGTAATAATTGTTACTCATAATGCGTTATTTGCAGATATTGCAGATACAGTAATTAGAGTAAAAAATGGTAAAATAGAAAGCGTAACACCAAATTCAAATCCTAAAAAGATTGATGAGGTGAAGTGGTAATGTTAAGAAAGAAAACTTTAAGAGATATAAAATATAACAAATCTCAATTTTTTACAATATTTTTAATGGTATTTTTAGGTGTATTTGTGTTTGCTGGAGTTCATGCGTATATGGATGGAATGCAAGTAAGTGCAGATAATTATTACGAAAAAAATAATCTTCAAGATTTATGGTTATCAGGTTTAAATTTTTCAAAAGATGATTTAAAACAAGTAAAAGAGCTTGATAATATTAAAGATGCAGAAAGAGCATTAACATTAACAACAACATTAGATAATTATGATGATATTACAATAGAAGCAAATTTTATTGAATCAAATAATATTTCAAAAATGTATGTTGTGGATGGAGAAGGATTTGATAAAGAAAAGTCTGGTCTTTGGTTTGATAGTTATTTAGCTAAAACATTAAATTTAAAAGTTGGAGATGAAATAACTCTTACATATCAAAAATATAAAATAAAAGAAAAAATAGTAGGATTAATAAATACACCAGACCATGTATATGCAGTAAAAGATGAGTCTGAAATATTTCCAAATCATAAAGATTTTGGATATGTATATATGTCAATAAACGAATTTCCAAAAGATTATATATATGATAATTTAAAACAAAAAATGATGGAAACAAATCCAATGTTAGCTCAAAGTGGAGTTAATATAGATAACCAAATGATAGAAAATAGTATTCCAAATTTTAATATAGAAGATTATTATGTTTTCAATTCAATGATTGTAGATGTTGATAATACATATAAATTAAGCGAAACAAAAGCTGATATTGAAAACAACATAAAGTCTGCAATTGCTGTAACAGACAGAGAGGCAAGTGCATCATATGTAACATATAATTCAGAAATTGAAGAAGGTCAAACATATTCTAGTGTATTTACATTACTATTCTTATTTATAGCTGTATTATCAGTTGTAACAACTATGAATAGGTTTGTAAAAAAACAAAGAACACAAATAGGAACATTAAAGGCTTTAGGCTTTAAAAATAATAAAATTATTAGACATTATATTAGTTATGGATTTTATATAAGCATAGTAGCAAGTATAGTAGCCGTTGTGGTTGGGGATTTATCACTTGGAAAGTTTTTCTTAAATATGGAAGTTTCATATTTTGAAATGCCAGTATACCATACTGTAATTTTACCAATTGTATATATTTTAGCAATTGCAGTTATACTACTTATAACATTTGTAACATATTTATCATGTAGAAAAGTGCTAAAAGAACCTGCTAGTGAAGCTTTAAGATTAGAAATTCCAAAAGTTAAACAAACTAAATTCGATTTAACAACAAAAGGAATATTTAAAAAATCATCATTATCAACAAGATGGAATTTAAGAGATATTGCTAGAAATAAAGGTAGAACAATAATGGGAATTGTTGGTGTAATAGGATGTACAATGCTTATCGTTTGTGCATTTGGAATGCTAGATACAATGAATTCATATTTAGATTGGCAATTTGATGATCTTTATAAATTTAAATATAAACTTACACTTGAAGATGATTATACTAATGAACAATATGATAAAATAATTAATGAATATGGAAATCAAACAAGT
>OLPQ01000614.1_pt1 | contig 29997 bp, 24 predicted proteins | sample 1672451 | NCBI WGS metagenome assembly OLPQ01 (sample SAMEA3136687, study PRJEB25190) | human gut metagenome | biome: human gut; feature: human-associated habitat; material: faeces | place: Austria | collected 2013
CAACAACCATCGTCGTTCCCATCCCCGCCAGTTCCTCGTTCTCAAAAGACTTCTCCAGAACCTTGCGGTTCGCTTCAGCAATACCTTCATCCATCACACGGATCAGATTGCGGTTCTCCGTGTGTCTGATATAATCAAGGAATGTCTCAATGGCATATCTGGAGGCATAATCACCGGCCTGATGCCCTCCCATTCCATCTGCAACAATAAATAAATTCGGAAATGGCCCTATAGGAGATGTCGAACAGAAATATCCATCCTGATTCATCGTCCTTACGCAGCCAATATCTGTTCCGGCATATGCCTGCATATTATCCCTCCTTCTCTCCTGACTGTTCCATATATTTCTTTCTTAATTGTCCACAGGCAGCCTGTATATCTCTGCCCATTTCCCTTCTTATAGTAACATTTCTTCCATATTTTTCAAGCATATTTTTAAATTTAAGGACGGCATCTGCCTCTGTCTGCCTGTAACTTCTCTCCTCGATCGGATTTACCGGTATCAGATTAATATGACAGTTGATGCCCTCCAGCAGTGCAGCCAATGCTTTAGCATCTTCCCTGCTGTCATTCACACCTTTGACAAGACTGTACTCAAAGGTAATCCTTCTGTTATTCTGACTGTAATAATAACGGCATGCTTTTAAAATTTCTTCTATACTATATGTATTGGCAATCGGCATCAGTTCCCGTCTTTTTTCATCGTTCGGTGCATGAAGCGATACTGCAAGTGTCATCTGAAGCTTTTCATCTGCCAGTTCATAAATTCTCGGAACCAGCCCACATGTAGATACCGTAAGATTTCGCTGACTGATATGGATTCCTCCATCTTCGGTCAGAATATGAATAAATCTGAGAAGATTATCATAATTATCAAGCGGCTCACCGGTTCCCATCACCACCACATTGGAGATACGCTCTCCGATAGAAGTCTGTATCCGGTAAATCTGATCCAGCATCTCCGACGGAAGAAGATTTCTCGTCAGCCCACCGATCGTAGATGCACAGAAGCGGCAGCCCATACGGCAGCCTGCCTGAGAAGAAATACAGACGGAATTTCCGTATTTATATCGCATCAGGACACTCTCGATCATATTTCCATCAGAAAGGCGGAACAGATACTTTCTGGTTCCATCTACTTTGGAAGTCTGAACATCCAGTTCTTCCAGAACTGTGATGGGATAATCTTTCAGCTTTTCTTTCAGGCTCTTCGGAATATTTGCCATTTCATCATAGGAGGTAACAAGATGCTCATGCAGCCAGCCATAGATCTGCTTTGCGCGGAAAGGCTTTTCACCGATCTGCACCATAAGCTCTTTCAGCTCCTCCATATTCATTGATTTGATATCTGTCATAATTATTTCCTTCTGAATTTTGCAATGAAGAAGCCATCAGTTCCATGTACACCCGGAAGCAGCTGCAGATAGCCCAGTGCAGTCGTCTCAGAATGAAGTTCTTCCGGAATACAGTCATCTATGCTTTCAAGTTTAAATGGATGGTTATTCATAAACCACATCATATTTTCTTCATTTTCTTCTTTTGCAATCGTACAGGTACTGAAAATCAGCACTCCGCGCGGTTTCACATACTCTGCTGCCTTATCAAGGATCGTTCTCTGGAGAATGACCAGCTCATCTTCTTTCTGGGCTGTAGAGCGGTATTTGATCTCCGGTTTCTTACCTATCACACCGTAACCGGAACACGGTACATCTGCAAGAACAATATCTGCCTTGCATTCGGATTCTACATCAAACAACGTAGCATCCTGTACTTTTGCCTGCACATTGATCGAACCTGTTCGCTGAATATTTTCTTCGATCAGATTTACCTTGTACTGGCTGATATCGCGTGCGTCTACCGTACCAAATCCTTCCATCTTATCACCCATATGAAGGCTCTTGCCACCCGGTGCAGCACACATATCAATGACATAATCTCCTCTGGACGGATTTGCAATCTCTGCCACAAGCATGGAACTGACATCCTGTACAAGGATTTTTCCCTGAATAAATGCATCCAGCGCCAGAATATGGTTATATCCGGAAATACGCTTTGCATAAGGAAGATATGGAGCCGGTTCGACGGTAACGCCCTGATTTTTCAAGCTGTCACAAATTTTATCAACAGAATTCAGATATGTACGGCAGCGAATCGTTACCGGTTTTTCCCTGAGGAAATCTGCAAGCATTTTTTCGGTAATTTCCTCGCCGTAATCTTCCAGCCAGCGATTTACAAGCTCCTCCGGCATGGAATAACGAACGGACAGATAACGGACAAGATTCTCTTCTCTTGAAGGATATTCCAGTTCGTTCATCTGTCTCGCAGCAGTCCGAAGAACTCCGTTTACAAAAGGTTTCAGATTATAAAAGCCTTTTTTCTGTGCAAGTTTTACTGCCTCATTACAAACAGCACTGTCCGGCACACGATCCATGAATTTCATCTGATAAATGGCACTTCGTAAGATTTCACGGATCGGTGCTTTCATTTTATCAACAGGAATTTTCGAAAAGGAATTAATAATATAATCAATCAGTATTCTGTATTCCAGTGTTCCCTCACACACTCTCGTGATAAAAGCTCTTTCCTGTTTCGGAAGGAACTGATATTTGGAAAGTGCATTGCGGATCGCAATATGACTATGTTCGCCCTCTTCATTAATCTGAAGAAGAATCTCCAGTATCATCTCTCTTGTATTAATTCCGCTAGTCATCCCTTCTTCGTCCTCCTGCAAGTATCAAAAGTCTCAAAAGCTGTAATATGGAAGCTGCCAGCGCTGCCACATAAGTCATTGCAGCTGCGGTCAGTACCTTTCTTGCCCCGCGTGTCTCGTCTGTCCCGAGGATTCCGGTACTCTGCAGCATCTTTAATGCACGTGAGGATGCATTGATCTCAACAGGAAGTGTCACAAGCTGAAACAGTACTGCCAGTGAAAAAAGTACAATACCTGCTGTCACCAGCGGACGGATTCCTGAAAAAAGCCCGATCAGAAAAAGCGGCCAGGAAAGTGTACTTCCAAAGTTTGCCACCGGAACGATCGCACTTCGGAATTCAAGCGGTGCATAACCAATCGCATGCTGAATAGCATGTCCGCATTCATGGGCAGCAACACCCACAGCCGCCAGTGAAGTCTGGCCGTAAATATCTTCCGAAAGACTTACTGTTTTTGTCCGCGGATCATAATGGTCCGTCAGACTTCCGGAAATTGCACGTACATGCACATCTGTGATACCGGCTGCCTGCAGGATTCTTTTTGCTGTTTCTGCACCGGTAAGCCCTGAAGCACTGCGTATTCTCCTGTAATAGGAAAAAGTACTCTTCAGCCTTGCGGATGCAGCAAGTGACAGCAGCATTCCAATGATCAGCAGTATATAAGTCCAGTCGAATCCGTAATATCCATAACCATATCCGTACATCCGCATCACTCCTTATGATCTTTCAGCATAATACCTTCTGTTACCTGATAGCCGCGAAGAAAAGCATCTGTCTCCATCCGCTTCTTGCCTTCCAGCTGTACTTCTTCAAGAACCAGCTTGTCTGTTCCACAGGCTACATGAATTCCTTTTTTATCCACACCGGTAATGGTTCCCGGTGCCTCTTTTCCACAATTTCCACTTTCAACAGAGCATTTCCACACCTTCAGTGTCTTTCCGTTCAGGAAAGTATAGGCGCTCGGCCATGGATTCATTCCACGCACCAGCCGCTCCAGCTCTGTGGCACTCTTTGTAAAATCCATCAGTCCCATTTTTTTACTGATCATTGCCGCATACGGTGTCGGGCTTTCTTCCGGCTGCTTCGTATAGACCGCAGTTCCATCCACAATAGACGGAATTGTACGGATCAGAAGTTCAGCGCCTTCCTCTGCAAGTTTGTCAAACAGACTTCCGCCTGTTTCATCTTCTGCCAGCGGAACGACTGCCTGAGAAATCATATCTCCCGTATCCAGTCCGACTCCCATTTTCATTATCGTCACTCCGGATTCCTTTTCTCCATCGATCACAGCCTGCTGGATTGGTGCGGCTCCTCTGTATTTCGGAAGAAGGGACGCATGGATATTCAGGCATCCGTATTTCGGCATATCCAGGATCGTCTTCGGAATGATCTGACCAAATGCTGCAACTATGATCATGTCCGGAGCAAGCTCTTTTAATGTTTCTACAAATTCCGAATCACGTACCTTAAGTGGCTGATAGACCGGGATCTCATGTTTCATCGCTTCTTCCTTGACAGGAGTCGGCAGAAGTGTCTTTCCTCTTCCTTTTGGTTTGTCGGGCTGTGTTACCACAGCGGCTACCTCATATCCGTTTTTTACAAGTGCGGCAAGTGGCGGCACTGCAAAATCCGGTGTTCCCATATAAACAATCTTCATATAATAGTCTGCTCCTCTTTTCTCCCGTTATGCACGGGTCTGCCTGTAAATACCTTCTCATTCTTCCTCATCATAGCTGGTTCTGTGCAGTTCACCTTCGACCAGATCGGTATACATTTTTCCGTCGAGGTGATCGATTTCATGACAGAATGCACGTGCCAGAAGTTCGGTTCCTTCATAGATCACTTCATTCATGTCCTCATCCATGGCTTTTACTTTTACATAGTTTGGTCTTGTCACCTGACCGGCCATTCCCGGAACACTTAAGCATCCCTCATCACCTGTCTGCTCTCCGGAAGTTTCCAGAATCTCCGGATTGATCAATACGATCGGGCCTTCTCCGATATCAATTACAACGATACGTTTCAGGATTCCGACCTGCGGTGCCGCAAGACCAACCCCCATTGCCTCATACATTGTATCAAGCATGTCATCGATCAAAGTTACGATCTTCGGTGTTACTTCTTTTACCGGTCTGCTGATCTTACGCAGAACCGGATCTTCTTCTGTTCTGATTACTCTGATTGCCATTTTTATTTCTTCCTCTCTTTTTATCTTATGCAAATTGCTACTTTCTAACTCTAAGTGTAATCAAACTGTATATACAGTCTTCTAAATCCGGAATTTAATTTAATGTATTTTTCTGTTTTATCTTTGATATCCTGCAAAATGCGTTCATCCCGGTGCTTGAGATACAGAACCTTACGGTAAATATCATTTACTTTTCCAACCGCCGCATATGCAGGCCCGATCACAGGAATTCGATATCTGGAAGCAATCCGCTCCACAAACTTTGCAAGATAATCCATCCCCTGCTCCAGAAGTTCTTCGTTCTCACCCGATACCAGTACAGAAAGCATGTGCGCTGCCGGCGGATAATCCATCAGCATACGGTATGCCATCTCCTCCTGATAAAACGCCTCATAGTCCTGCGCCGCCGCGGCCTGAATGCTGTAATGATCCGGATGGTAGCTCTGAATGATTGCCTCACCCGGTTTCGTTCCACGCCCTGATCTGCCGACTGCCTGTGTCAGAAGCTGGAAAGTTCTCTCCGCACAGCGGTAATCTGCCACATTTAAGGAGAGATCCGCAGCAAGCGCTCCCACCAGTGTCACATCCGGAAAATCATGTCCTTTGACGATCATCTGTGTTCCGACAAGAATGTCCGCCTCATGCGCTGCAAACGAAGACAATATCTTTTCGTAGCTGCCTTTTGCCCTTGTCGTGTCATAGTCCATACGAAGGATACGCGCTTTTGGGAAATTCTTGTGCAGAACCTGCTCAATCTGCTGCGTTCCTGCCTTAAATCCTCCGATATAAGGCGAACCGCATACCGGACATTTTTCCACCCGTGGCTGTTCATATCCACAATAGTGACAGACCAGTCTGCCATTATTGTGTTCCGTCAAAGCCACATCGCAGTGCGGACATTTCAGAACTGCACCACAGGAACGGCAGGAAACAAACCCGGCATATCCTCTTCTGTTCAGGAAAAGAATTGCCTGCTCCCCACATTCCAGCCTGTTTTCGATGGCTTTTCTCAAACTACGGCTCAAAACTGAACGGTTTCCCTCCCGTAATTCTTCTCTTAGATCTATAACACTCACTTTCGGAAGCGGTCGGTCTTCAAAACGCGCATCCAGCTTTACAAGCCGGAATTCACCGTCTTTAGCCTTCGTATAGGCTTCCAGCGACGGTGTCGCCGAACCCAGGACAAGACGTGCATTTTCCATCTGCGCGCGGTAAAGTGCAGTCTCTCTTGCATGGTATCTGGGGCTGTTTTCACTCTTATAAGACTGCTCATGCTCCTCATCTATAATGATAAGTCCCAGATTTGAAAACGGTGTGAACAAAGCCGAACGTGGTCCCACCATAATCTGTATCTCACCGCGTTTGGCTCTTTTGAACTGGTCGTAGCGTTCTCCCTGCGACAGGCGGGAATTCAGTACGGAAACTTTTTCTCCAAACCAGCCATAAAATCTCCGGACCGTCTGATAGGTCAGCGCAATCTCCGGAACAAGTACAATGACCTGTTTTCCCTCACCGATCACCTGACGGATCAATTTCATATAAACCTGTGTCTTGCCACTCCCGGTAACTCCATGAATCAGAACCGGCCGGGGCGAATCAGATTGCCATTCCTTCTGAATCTGATCAAAAGCCTCCTGCTGCGGTTTTGTGAGAACAGGAAGTTCCTCGTGTGGAATATTCGCCCCGTCCACGCTCATCCGATAAACTTCATCCTGCACAACCTGAACGATACCTTCATCCACAAGTGGACGCAAAACAGAAGCCGTTACGCCGAGTTCTTTGGATGCTTTTGTATAATCCAGCTTCTTTTCCTCAAGAAGCGCACGCACAAGCCTTGCTCTTGCCTTACATCGTCCACTCTCCAGCTTCCCTGCAGTTTTTTCTGCCTCTTCTTCGCTGACATTTAATATGATATATCGTTTTTCTTTGGCTTTGACCTTTTCTCTCACGGGAAGAACCGTTTTCAGTGCCTGAACCATAGTGGAGCCATACTGGTTTTTCATCCACGCGGCAAGCGCGATCAGCCTCTCCTCCGTAGTTTCCTCACTGCTGCAGATTCCCGTAAGTTCTTTCATACGTGATGTATCAAATGCCGGTGTATCTGAAAGACCGATCACATAGCCCTTTCGTTCGTGATTTCCGTTTCCAAAAGGAATCGTCACCACCATTCCCACCTGCAGTTTGTGCTGCAGTTCTTCGGGAACTTTATACTGAAAACTGCGGTCAACTTTTTCGTGGGAAATGTCCACGATGATATCCGCATAAATCATTTATTTTTCTGCTCTTTCTTTATCCTCCTGAAGGATTTCTTCGATCAGTACCCTTTCATCCATCGGGTATTTCTTACCTTTGATCTCCTGATAATCCTCATGGCCTTTTCCTGCGAGGACGATGATGTCACCCGGTTCTCCGTGGTGGATCGCATATGCGATTGCTTCCTTACGGTCGCAGATCTCGACATATTTGCCGTCTGTCTTTGAAATACCAATCTTGATATCATTGATGATATCCTGCGGTTCCTCAAATCTCGGATTATCGGATGTGATGATCGTCAGATCTGCAAGTCTTCCGGAAACCTCTCCCATCTCATAGCGGCGGGATTTCGCACGGTTTCCTCCACATCCAAACATACATACAAGACGATGCGGATGATATTCACGAAGTGTCGTCAGAAGGCTCTCCAGTGCCATCGCATTGTGTGCATAATCGATCATCAATGTAAATTCATCAGATACTTTGATCATCTCGATACGACCTTTTACTTTTGCAACTTTCAGCGCCTTAATGATGTTTTCCTGTGAAACATTAAAATGACGACAGATTGCAATTGCTGTCAGAGAATTGTAAATGCTGAATTTACCCGGAATGTCGATCTCTACCGGAAACTCCATCAGACCTTTGAGCTGATAGGAAATTCCAAGATAGCCTCTGCCACCTACCATATGTGCATCCTCGGCCCGCAGATCTGCCTCCGGAGAAAATCCGTAAGTCTCAAGTGTGCAGGTATGTCCCTCTATGATTCTTTCGAAATGTTCATCATCGCGATTGACTATTCCAACTTTGCACTGACGGAGCAGCATGGATTTACATCTTAAATAATCGTCAAAATCCTTATGCTCATTTGGTCCGATATGGTCCGGTTCAATGTTTGTAAAAATACCATAGTCAAAAACAAATCCCTGTGTACGGTGAAGCATCAGTCCCTGTGATGAAACCTCCATAACTACACAGTCACAGCCGGCATCTGCCATCTTGCGAAAATATTCCTGAACCAGATATGATTCCGGTGTCGTATTGTGTGCCGGAATATGCTTATCTCCGATGATTGCCTCGATTGTTCCAATCAGTCCGACTTTGTAACCGGCATTTTCCAGAATCGATTTTACCATGTAAGTTGTCGTTGTCTTTCCCTTTGTTCCGGTAATTCCAATAGTTTTGAGTTCTTTTGCCGGATGACCGAAATATGCCGCAGAAATAAATGCCATCGCATAACGGGTGTCCGCAACTTTGATCACTGTTACATCTGAAGGAGCCTTAACTTCTTCTTCAACAATCAGAGTTTTTGCACCTTTTTCGATGACATCCGGTACAAATTTGTGTCCGTCCACAACCGCACCACGGATGCAGATAAACAACGAATTTTCTTCTACTTTGCGGGAGTCATACACAACGGTAGTGACTTCCTGTTCTGTACTGCCCTGACAGCAGGTATATTCCAAACCTTCTAATAGTGTTGATACTTTCATATTTTCCTCCTCTGCCTCGGGATATATGTGATATTTGCTCCGTTTCTCCAAACGGATATATTCCATTACAGAATAGCACAAGTGCATTCTATTTTCAATGTAGCAGAATTTTTTCTTGCTATCTCCCACCTCCGGCTGTATAATAAACCCGTAAATAAAAACGGGGGAGCTGGCCTTAAGCTGGCTGAGAGGAAACTTCTTGGTTTCGACCCTTAACCTGATTTGGATAATGCCAACGTAGGGATATACCGAATGCCCGGAAAGATTTTCCATTTGGATTTTCTTTTTGCTATCAGACAAGTTGAGAAGGTACCTGCGCGGTATCTTCTTTTTTGTTGCCATCTATCCTCAGGAAAACAGGAGGTAATCATGAACCAAAATGAAACAACATCAACCCAGAAACTTGCCATTGCCGGAGTTCTGACCGCAGCTGCCGTTGCCGGAAGTCTGATCAGCGTCCCGATTGCCGGAAGCAAATGCGCTCCCGTCCAGCATATGGTCAATGTATTTTCCGCCGTCATCCTCGGTCCGTGGTGGGGTGTCGGAATCGCGTTCTGTGCAAGTCTGATCCGTAATCTGCTCGGCATCGGAAGTCTGCTTGCTTTCCCGGGAAGCATGGTCGGTGCCCTGTGCTGTGGACTGATCTTCCGCTTTACCGGTAAACTTGCTCCTACCTGTGCTGCTGAAGCACTCGGAACCGGCATTCTCGGCGGACTTGCCGCATACCCTGTCGCAAAACTGCTCATGGGACTCGCACCGGCAGGATTTACCGTGTACATGCTTCCGTTTTTTATCTCAACCTTCACAGGAAGTGTCCTTGCTTTTGTACTGCTTCGCGTTTTTGAAAAAAGCCAGATACTTCATACAGTCAGGAGATAATCTATGCCGTATGTCACTGATATAGAAATCATTTTTCAAAACATCCGTCGGAAAGCGCCAAAAATCCACTGCCTTACCAACCCGGTAACCATGCAGGATGTTGCTAATCTTCTTCTGGCAGCCGGTGGAAGTGCCGTTATGGGACAAAATGAAAAAGAGGTTGCAGAGATCACCGGCTTCTGTCAGGGAACCCTCTTAAACACCGGAGTTCCTGATGAAGCCAAAATCAATGCCTGCATCCTTGCCGGAAAAAAAGCCAATGAACTTAAGCATCCTGTTGTACTGGATCCGGTAGGTATCGGAGCCAGCACATTTCGCCAGAAAGCCATAAAAAACCTTCTTGCTCAGGTGCACCCGGATCTGATCCGCTGTAATCAGGAAGAGGCTGCAGTCCTCTGTTCTCTTTTTTCTGACAGTGTTACTCCCGGCTCCCATGGTGGAGTTGAAAGTGCCCTGCATCTTACCGAATCAGATGTCTGTTCTACTGCAAAGCAAACCGCACAGCTCTTTCAGACAACTGTTCTGATCACCGGAGCTATGGACGTTGCCTCTGATGGAGAAAACACGCAGCTTCTCACTGGCGGTGATTCCAGAATCTGCCGCATTACAGGCGGTGGATGCATGCTTTCCGCACTTTGCTCTTTATTCCTGTGCACCGCAGATTCACCGTTTGATGCCGCCTGTGCCGCCGGAACTCTCTGGAGAGAGGTCGCTTATTGTGCCGGACAGCGGACAGATGTCGTCCATGGTGGTATCGGAACTTTCCATACACAGCTTTTTGATGTACTGGAAGAAAAAATTTTTGACACGGAGACAAATCTATGAAAATCAATGCCAGACAATTAAATTTATATGCCGTCACTGACCGGAGCTGGCTGAAACCAGGTGAAACACTGGTCTCTGTCACAGAAGAGCTTCTGAAAGCAGGCATTACCTGTGTACAGCTTCGAGAAAAACATATGTCCGATGAAGAGATTCTGAAAGAAGCTTCCCTTCTGAAGGACCTGTGTGACAGTTATCAGGTTCCTCTGATCATTAACGACCGTCCGGATCTTGCAAAGAAATCCGGTGCTTCCGGTGTTCACGTTGGTCTTTCCGATATGGGAATCCAGAAAGCCCGTAAGCTTCTGGGAGAGGATTTCATCATTGGCGGAAGTGCCCATAATGTTGAGGAAGCACTTGCTGCCGAAGCTGCCGGTGCTGATTATCTCGGATGCGGTGCCGTCTTTGGAAGTACGACCAAAACGAATGTAACACAGCTTCCTGTTGAAACTTTAAAAGCAATCTGTAAGGCTGTAAAGATTCCGGTCGTTGCGATCGGCGGTGTAAACAGCGACAATCTTCCGCTCCTTGCCGGAAGCGGAATTGCCGGAGCAGCTGTCGTCAGCGGACTTTTCAAACCGACGGACAAAGCAGCTGCTGTCAGACGTTTTCTGACGCAGCTAAAAGCGATATAGTGTTTAAACATATCCAAATATGATAAGGACAAAAATATTATGAAAACCGTATTAACAATTGCCGGCAGTGACTGCAGCGGTGGTGCAGGTATCCAGGCCGACATCAAAACAATGATCATGAACGGTGTTTACGCAATGAGTGCGATCACCGCCCTGACCGCGCAGAATACAACCGGGGTTTATGGCATTCAGGAAGCATCTCCTGAATTTCTCGATAATCAGCTCGATTGTATTTTTACTGATATTTTTCCGGATGCCGTCAAGATCGGAATGCTCTCTTCTTCTGAAATCATGCGACACGTAGCTTCCAAGCTGCGTCAGTATCAGGCCCGCCACATCGTTCTGGATCCCGTCATGGTATCTACCAGTGGTCATCGCCTGATGAACAAAGATGCGGAAGAAACGCTCCAGAAAGAACTTTTTCCACTTGCAGAGGTCATCACACCAAATGTTCCGGAAGCAGAAAATCTCACCGGAATACAGATCACTGATGCTGCATCTATAGAAAAAGCAGCGCATATGCTCTATGAAAAGTTTCATGTTTCCGTGCTTCTGAAAGGCGGACACTGCATCAATGATGCCAACGATCTTCTTTATACAGACGAACATGGTATCTGGATGCGTGGTGAACGCATTGATAATCCAAACACCCACGGCACCGGCTGTACGCTCTCAAGCGCAATTGCCTCAAATCTTGCCAGAGGTTTTTCACTCGAAGAAGCTGTGCGCCGTTCCAAACAGTATCTGACCGAAGCCCTGAGATCGCAGATGAATCTCGGTCATGGTTCCGGTCCGCTTGATCACACGCTCGGACGTATCAAATAACAATAATCCACTACAGGATTTAGCATCTCTCAATGCAAACACTTATCATTTACATAAAGGAGAAAATATTATATGACAACTTACACAACACAGATGGATGCAGCCCGCAAAGGGATCGTAACTCCGCAGATCAAAACCGTTGCAGAAAAAGAACATATGCCGATTGAGAAATTAATGGAACTGGTCGCAGAAGGTAAAGTTGCGATCTGTGCCAACAAACACCACACCTGTCTGAATCCGGAAGGTGTCGGCAGCATGCTCCGCACAAAGATCAACGTAAATCTCGGTGTTTCCAGAGACTGCAAAGACTATGATATCGAAATGCAGAAGGTCATGAAAGCCGTTGACCTCGGTGCCGAAGCAATCATGGATCTTTCCAGCCATGGTAATACACAGCCGTTCCGCCAGAAACTTACTCACGAATGTCCTGCCATGATCGGAACCGTTCCGGTATACGACAGCGTCATCCACTACCAGCGCGATCTCTCTGAACTGACCGCTCATGATTTCATTGATGTCATCCGTCTCCATGCAGAAGACGGTGTAGATTTCGTTACACTTCACTGTGGAATTACCAGAAAAACCATCGAGCAGATCAAAAAACACAAACGTAAAATGAACATCGTAAGCCGTGGCGGAAGCCTTGTCTTTGCATGGATGAGCATGACCGGCGAAGAAAATCCGTTTTATGAATACTTCGATGAGATCCTTGATATCTGTGAAGAACACGATGTTACTATCTCACTCGGTGATGCCTGCCGTCCGGGATGTCTGGCTGATGCCACAGATGTCTGCCAGATCGAAGAGCTTGTCCGTCTGGGCGAACTCACCAAACGTGCATGGGCTCACAATGTTCAGGTTATGGTTGAAGGTCCGGGACACGTTCCGCTCGATCAGGTTGCTGCAAACATGAAAGTTCAGCAGACTATCTGCATGGGTGCTCCTTTCTATGTACTCGGACCTCTTGTTACCGATATCGCACCTGGTTATGACCACATCACAGCTGCCATCGGTGGTGCCGTTGCCGCAATGAATGGTGCAGCATTCCTCTGCTATGTCACACCTGCAGAACATCTCGCTCTTCCTAATGTAGAAGACGTAAAACAGGGCATTATTGCTTCAAAAATCGCTGCACACGCTGCCGATATCGCAAAAGGGATCCCACATGCCAGAGACATCGATGATAAGATGGCAGATGCACGCCGTGTTCTCGACTGGGATGCTCAGTTTGCATGTGCGCTCGATCCGGAAACCGCCAAAGCGATCCGTGATGACCGTCTGCCGGAAGATGATCACAGTGATACCTGCAGTATGTGTGGTAAATTCTGTGCAGTCCGCAGCATGAATAAGGCACTTGCCGGGGAGCACATCGACATCCTTTAATTTCTGCCGATAAACCAGATCAATCTAATAATTTCACATCCGGCTGCGGAGCCATCCGACAGCCAGCATAGAACCGGGGAGCATAAAAAGCCACAGAAGAGGCTGATATGGATCTCCGGTTTTTGGATGTGTGGATGCCGGCATGCTTTCCGCCTGCTCACTTCCCGTTTCTCCATCAATATCGGAGGTTGCCTCTTCCTGTTTTTCTTCTTCTGCTACTTTTACCTGTATTTCAGATTGTGCAATTTTTGTCTGCTCCCCTGTTTCCAGAGTCGTCACCGAAACTTCATTGACCAGATTCTGGTCTTCCAGACCTTCCGGCAGTGTCACGACCGCCTCCAGACCGAAAGCTTCCCCGGGTGCAATCTGCTCAATCTTTGCCTTTGTTTTGGATTTATTCAGTCTGACACCTTCTTTTTCCAGAAATTTCACCGGCACATTTCCGAGCTGAAAACGCTCCGTCGTAACAATCGAATGCAATGTGCGTTCTCCGGTATTTCTGATACAGATCAGAAAACGGATCTCATCTCCCGGAACTGCCATGGAACGGTCTGCGGTTTTGGTAACCTCAAATGCAGCCTGCAATGCCTGTATCTGTGTCACCAGCTCTGCATTTTTTACGATTTCTTCTGTTTCCTCAGTCCCATTTTCAGCAGATATTTTGCCGGCTGTTGCTGTCAGTTTTAATGAAACAGCTGTTATCCTGTCTTCCGACAGATGCACCGTCAGATACAGAGTCTTTGTTGCACTCATCTCAAGTTTCTCTATATATGCAGTATTTCCCACCGCATCTTCTGCACCTTCCGACCACTCTCCGGCCAGACCATTCTCAGAAAAATTATAGCTGATTCTTATATCTTTAAAGTCACATTCTCCCGTGTTTTCTGCAGTTATCGTATAGACCAGATCACTTCCTGCTTTTATTGTATCATCCTCAGCCTGAACTGACAGGATCAGATCTGCCTGTAAATTTGTATCTGTATCACCACTGCTATCAGAAAATGAATCCGCATTTTCATTTTCCGAAGATAGATTGTCCGAAATTTTCTCTGAATCTTCGCTTCCAGTCCGCGGCAATGCATTATCCGGGAGTTCTGCTTCGTCCAGAAGTTCTGCCTCATTCGGAAGTTCAGTCTCATCCATAATGATATCCACATCCGAATTTTGTATTTCATCTGTAAGCACATCTATATCCTTAGATTCTACACCCACAGTCTCTGACGCGCCCACAATTCCCTCTGTTACATTTTCCATTGCATTCATTCCGCTGGTTTCACTTGCGGTCTTCACAGATTTTCTCACAACAGCCTTTTCCGCCCCTGTGTTTTCCTCTATGCGTTCGCCTGCATCTATCTGATATCCGTCCTTCTGTCCTTCATCTGTTTCAAAGACCGCCTCCGCCGCATAAACCAGTGCCTCCTTCCACATATATCCACTTCCCGCCGACATCCCGACAAGGAAAACTGCCATACCTGCCGCCGCTATTTTTCTCATTATTCTGTTTTTCATAAAAAACTCCTTTTCACTTCAAAAACCTTCCGTCAAATAGTTTCAAATAATAAAACACCGGCATTGTTTCTCAGCCCATAGGCATTTCCCCTTTCACTTTGCATTCTTCATGGGATCATTGTCGAAATGACGATTGAAAGTTATGAATTTCAAAGAACTGAAATTCAGATAAGCACACTTTAGCACGTTTCGGTCCAGACTACAAGAGCCTGTAAAAATTAAAGAGTTTCTTTAAGTTTTCTTTAGAAGTTTTATTTTTCTTTTAGATTTAGTACACAGTTTAAACATATTTCCTGCTTATAATAGGTATTGGATAGATGAATAACCACTCTCTATCTCCCCCCTCAAAAAGTTAAGGAAACAAGCCGTCTGCGTACAGGCGGCTTTTCCTTTGCTCTTTTGCTTCTTTTATTTTTCTATGGTAATACTCCATGTATTTCTGTATTCGCATCCACTTTCTAACCGAAGCAGATTCGGCTGTGTCTCCAGATCTTCTGTGATACCCTTTCGGGACGGCAAAGAACTCCACGGTTCTATACAGACATAGTTTACTTTCATTTTCGGCCAGTGCCAGATTCCGAGATAATTCATATCTTCATAAACCACGCGGATCTTCCGGCAATCTTTTTTGCTCTCGATCATAAGGCTTTTCGGCATCTCATTCAAAACGATCGCATCTCTGTCAAACAATCCATGCTGCAATGGCAGATAACGATTATCAACAAGGGGCACCGGCACCGTATTTTCCGTCACAAAACAGTCATCTGACAAAACCACCTGACTCAACTGTGCATTTTCTCCAAAATCAATGCAATAATCTTCAAATGCCAGTCCATCCGCAATCGGTACACAGAATCCCGGATGACCACCAATACCAAAATGCATTGTCTTTGTGTCCTTATTTCTGACCTGATATGTAATCTGAAGCGTATCTTCTATCAGTTTCCAGCAAATATCCAGTTCAAACAAAAACGGATAACACAGCTCCGTCTCCGGTGTATTCTTAAGTCTCAGAACCAGCTCGTCTTCTTTTTTCTCCACCAGGGTCATCTCCATATATGGCAGAAATCCATGAATATCCATATGATACATTTTTCCCTGATAACGATACTGTCCGTCCGTCATCCGACCGATATACGGAAAAAGATTCGGTCCTCTGTCCGTCCATGAAGCCACATCTCCCTGCCACAGATATTCCTTTCCTTCTGCATCCTGTATAGAACGAAGCTCTCCTCCTTTTGAGGAAATTTCTACAGATAATTTTGAATTACTGATTTTATAATTCATGCTGCACCCCCTTATTTTCTCTCAGTATAGCACGTGCGCCACAAGGTTTCTAGTTACTGTTCACTCCGCTCACAGCAACTTGGGCGGAATACTACCTGTGAACAGTAACGATTCTATCTTTTTACCTTAATTCCATTGCAATTCCAGTCCCATTCTTTTATAATAGAAAATTATAGAAAACATCTTCATTTACATCAAAAATGAAAAGAAACGAGGAATCCATATGAGCGAAAAAACAGTTGTTGTTGCTCTTGGTCACAAAGCCCTTGGCACAACACTTCCTGAACAGAAAACGGCTACCCGTGAAGCAGCAAAAGCAATTGCAGACCTTGTAGAAGAAGGCGCAAATGTTGTCATTTCTCACAGCAATGGACCACAGGTCGGCATGATTCATACCGCAATGAACGAATTTGGAAAAGCGCATCCGGATTATACATTTGCACCGATGTCCGTATGCTCTGCCATGAGTCAGGGCTATATCGGCTATGATCTTCAGAATGCGATTCGCGCAGAGTTACTTTCCCGCGGCATCTACAAGCCGGTTGCAACCATTCTGACACAGGTTGTCATCGATCCATATGACGAAGCATTCGGTGAGCCGGAAAAAATCATCGGCCGTGTTCTTAATTCCGAAGAAGCTGAAGCAGAAGAGGAAAAAGGTAATTTCGTTACAGAAACTGCAGAGGGTGAATACCGCAGAATCCTTGCAGCTCCTAAACCGCAGAAAATTATCGAACTCGAAACTATCCGCACTCTTGCAAACGCAGGACAGGTTGTTATCGCTGCCGGTGGCGGTGGAATTCCGGTCATGGAGCAGGGCATTGACCTTCACGGTGCAAGTGCCATCATTGAAAAAGACCTTGCCAGTGAACTTCTTGCAGAAGAACTTGATGCAGATACGCTTCTGATCCTCACCAGCGTCGAAAAAGTCAGCCTCAACAAAGATACAGACAGCGAAACTCTGCTGGGTACTGTTTCTGTGGACGATGCCAACAAATACATCGCAGAAAACCAGTTTGCTGCAGGTTCCATGCTTCCAAAAATTGAAGCAGCCGTATCCTTTGCGTCTAAAGGCAGCGGTCACCGCACTATCATCACCGATATCGCCCATGCAAGAGACGGTTATCGTGAAAAAACAGGTACCATCATCAAATAAACAGCATTGGAGCTACATACATGGAACTGAAAAACCGAACTTTATCTAATTTTGCAGAGCTGGTAGAATCCGGCGAATGCAAGAAATTCCGGGGACGCCTGAAAGTGGGTGTCGACCTTGGTACTGCCAATACAGTCCTTGCCGTTGTCGATACGAATAATCGCCCGATTGCAGGTATTTCCGCACCGTCTCATGCGATTCAGGATGGTGTGATCGTAAACTATTATGAATCCGTCCAGCTTGTCACCAGGCTCAAAGCAGAACTGGAAGAGAGACTTGGTGTTGAACTTCCTTATGCCGCTGCTGCGATCCCTCCGGGAGTTTCCGAAGGCAGCGTCAAAAGCATCGGATATGTACTTGAAGGTGCCGGGTTTGAAGTCACCAACATTGTAGACGAACCGACAGCCGCTGCTGCTGTGCTGAAGATCACCGATGGAGCTGTTGTCGATGTCGGTGGCGGTACAACCGGCATCAGCATCCTCAAAGATGGCAAAGTTATTTACACAGACGACGAAGCCACAGGCGGCAGCCATATGACTATGACCGTTGCCGGACATTACCGCATCCCATACGAAGAAGCCGAAGTCCTCAAGACCACTCCGGAAAAAGAAGAAGAAATCTTCCCTGTCATCAAAGCCGTAATCGAAAAAATGGCTACGATCACAGAGAAATTCCTCCAGGGATATCAGGTTCCGGCTGTTTATGTCGTTGGCGGTTCTGCAAGTTTCCGGGAATTTACCACTGTATTCGAAAAGAAACTTGGTCTTCCGGTCTACCGCCCGGTTCATCCGCTTCTCGTAACACCACTCGGCATCGCATATTACTGCGACCTGCCACCGGTAACACCTAAGAAAAAATAATGCATACAAAAACTGACGCACCCGTAACGGTACGTCAGTTTTTTACCTTAACTAACTTCCTGTAAACCTTAATCCTGCAAACTCTCACGAACTCTTTTTAACTCCCGTTCAAATTTTGCAAGCATTTTGTCATACTCTTTGTTTTTCAGCATCTCAATCTGTTCTTCCAGTTTAATCTCTTCCTTGCGCAGCTCATCTTTAAACTGAATATCGGTTGGCATATCATAACCCTCCATACAATCCCACCTTTCTGATTATCTGTGAACAATTAGTTCTGACTGTTATGTAATCATTATAGTGGATTCTTCATTTTCTGTAAACTCTATTCTTATGTCAAGGTACCTATTATTTTCCGGATTCTGCAGTTTGGAAATCTGAGAGAAATTCTCAATGAATTTTAGAATTATATGTTCTATCCATACTTTAACAGGCATTTACAGGAATTGCAAATAGAATCGTTCAACAAATTTCAGCAAGCCCGCGCAATAACAAACAAGAAAAAAGAGAATCCGACATTTCCTGCCAGATTCTCTCCTCTTATCTACTCCGTAACTTCTTCATTTTTCAATTCATCAAACATTGCCTGCGCCAGTGCATTCATGATGGCGCGATATTTTCCTGCATCCTCAAACAACTTCGTATATGTTTCCGTACTTTCAACATATGCTTCCTGTGCCGCATCATCGAACAGCTGCGGAAAAATATTCCTCGCAAAGATCTGGCGGCCATCTGTTTTTGCAGCTCTCCTCAGTTTTTTGTTATTTTTCAATTTTTCGTGCAACGCAGTAATTACAACCTTATCCCCTTCAGTAAAGTTTCCTACATACTGCTGGTTGATTTTCTCAATGACCTGCTCCAGTGGACTGAGGGTTTCCGTCATTTTTACAGGCTTTTTCAACTTGGCAGGTTCATAAACACCCTTTTCTTCTTTCACAAGACCAATGGAACCTTCATAAGTTTTTTCAAGATTGTAATACTCAAGTTTCACTCTGTCACCAAGGTCAAACGGCATTGTTGGGTCAGCCGGCAAAACCTTCGCAAGGTAAGAACAAAAGATATATTCATCATGCATCTGTTTATCAAACATACGGACGATCTGCGTAATATATCCATACCATTTCACAAATGACCTGCAAAGTTTACGTACCTGATATCTCTGCTCCTGATTCAGTGCGTTGTACTTCTGCTGAATCGGTAACAATGCATTTGTTATCGCTGCCTGAATCTTATTTGCCTTACGTTTATCTTCATCGAAATAGATTTTATTTACCTTTTCAATGTCAGCATCATCATAGATTTTAAAAGCACGCAACATCTTTTGTGTCTTGTAAATCAAGTCAGTATTGATTTCCTGAGCCAATGATGTTTCCTGATAGAACGGCTGGAACGCTTTCAAAATATCTTCTTTTGTATTCACAAAATCAATGATGAACGTATCCTGTTTATCTGGGTGTGTACGGTTCAATCTGCTCAGTGTCTGAACAGCTTTTACACCACGCAATTTCTTATCGACAATCATTGTATGAAGTAATGGTTCATCAAATCCAGTCTGATATTTCTCAGCCACAATCAGAATATTTCCTTCATCATGAAATACCTGTTTTGTCTGTGATTCATTCACACCGTTCAGCTTGCTTTCAGTCCATTCAACATCCTTCTGGTCATCTGGGTCTTTGATAGAACCAGAGAACGCAGCCAAGATTTCCACATCATGATAACCATTTGATTCCAAATAGTTCTTAATCTCATGATAATAACGAACAGCAGCAAGTCTCGATGATGTTACAACCATCATCTTTCCTTTTCCCTTGATTTTCTGCTTCGTTACATTGCGGAATGTTTCAACAATAATCGCTGATTTCTGCTGAATGTTATATGGATGCAGCTCTTCATATTTCTTAATTGTTTTTAATGCTTTTGACTGCGGAACATCAGGGTTATCTTTTGTGTTCTTTGCAATCTGATAACAGGTTCTGTATGTTGTATAGTTCTGAAGAACATCCAGAATAAATCCCTCTTCGATTGCCTGACGCATTGAATATATATGAAATGGATGATAAGAACCATCGTTCCATTCTGTACCGAACATTTCCAGTGTTGCCCCCTTCGGTGTGGCGGTAAAAGCAAAGAACGAAAGATTTTTATGTTTTCCATGAGAAATCATTTCACGCACCAGACGATCATTGTCATCTAACAATTCATCTTCGGCTTTTCCCTCCAGTTCCGCATACTCTTTCAGAGCATCCGACACATCCGCAAGTGCTGCTTTCAATTTCATTGCAGAGGAACCAGTCTGTGATGAATGGGCTTCATCCACAATAATCGCAAATCGCTTATTTGTTGTATCATCCACTTCTTCATAAATGACCGGGAATTTCTGCAATGTTGTTACAATGATTCTCTTTCCGGCGTTCAGAGCATCCCTTAAATCCTTAGAGGATTTCTTTTCATCAATCGTACATACACTGCCGAGCGTATGGTCAAATCCTGTGATTGTTTCCTGTAACTGTGCATCCAGATTACGTCTGTCAGTTACGATAACAACCGATGTAAATACAGGCTCATTATCATCATTATGCAAGGATGCCAGACGATACGCTGTCCATGCAATAGAATTTGATTTACCTGAACCAGCTGAATGCTGAATCAGATAATTGTTCCCTGAACCATTCTCACGCACGTCAGCAATCAGCTTACGCACTACATCCAGCTGATGGAATCTAGGGAAAATCAGACGCTTCTTTGTGACATTCTTTCCATCTTTCTTTTCAGCCTTTACCTCAAAGCTGATGAACTTCTGGATAATATCCAGCAAGCTATCTTTCTGTAATACATTTTCCCAGATATAAGATGTCACATAATTATCATTTTCTGCCTGCGGATTACCTGCACCACCGTCATTTCCGGCACCGTTGGAACCCTGATTGAATGGCAAAAAATATGTATCTGTGCCTTTCAGTTCCGTAGTCATCCATGCTTCGTAAAGGTCTACTGCAAAATACGCCAGAATACGATGATTCAGCCAAAATGCAGGTTCCCTCTGGTCACGGTCATACTGCCACTGCAATTTTGCATTGTCTACCGTCTGACCTGTCAGCTGATTCTTTAATTCAATCGCAACCACTGGAATACCGTTGATTGCAAGCATCATATCAACTGAATTGTTGTTCTGCTCTGAATAGTGCCACTGTCTGATACACTGACACACATTCTGCTCATATCTTTTTACAGCAACATCATTTAAAGTGGATTCAGGCTTGAAATAGCAAACCTTAAAATCCATTCCACGATGTTTAAATCCATGTCGCATGACAGACAGCAAGCCATCCATCTGTACGGCATCTTCAAAACATTTATAAAACTTCTTGTATGGGTCAGAGTTGCACTGCTTTTCAAAACGCTGCCACTGGGTAGGCTGGGTTGCTTTCACAAACCCAACCAATGTATGAATATCCAACGCCATACCAGAAGATGAGGTATATCCAGCATCTGTTGCCTTTTCATAGCCACCAGCAGGTGAGATAAGAAAGGCTTCGATATTGGATTCAAACTGTTTTTCATCTTCAGCCATAGGTTATACCACCCTCCTTTTTCCTGTTACTACTTCGTAAATCAGTGATTTCTTGTATGCTTCAAGGTCATTGATAAGAGATTCTTTTTCAGCAATGAGAGAATCAAACACAAAAACCTGTTTTTCCATTTTTTTTACTAACAGCTTCTGTTCAGCGATTGCAGGTGCATTTATACGGATAGCATTTAACATTTCCTGATTCAAATTGTTAATATTGGTGGAATCATTACTATATTTTAATAATGATTGCTTGAAATGCGTAGTTCTAAAATAATAAAGCAAGAATCGATTATCAACCAATTCAGTGTGTATATTCCTAAAACGAATGCAAAATCCACTAAATGTCACTGGATAATCAATATTTTCCACCATAATGCTTCGCCCAACCAGTTCTTTACTTCCATTAGAACGTACAAATACAATATCTCCATTTGAAAGCAAATACTCTTCTGAAATTTCAAAATCAATATGTTCATCTGCAAAATCATCAACTTCACTTAAAATCATATTGTCTTTAAAACATCCAACACCTAAAAACTTAATATTGGCTACGTCATCTGAATGTGAAAAATTCAATCCATTTTTTAATGAACCTAACTGACGCAATTTAATATGTACTGAATCATAGCCAAGAATATTTTCATCAATCGTAGCCTGCTTTAACTTTTCGTATTCATCAATACTTGCCTTTGCTTCTGCAATGATTTCATCAATTTTGGAACAAGTTTTGTCCAAATAATCAGCAATAGCTTGCTGCTCATCATAATCAGGAACAGCCACTTTCTGATGAAGAATGTCATGTGATGATACTCGCAAACGAATCTCTAAAATACCATTTGCAAATTGACGCAATCTCTTCTGAAAAGGTTCCATTTGAAACAAGTAATTCATATAACGAATATCAACCTGTGGTTTTGCCATGTAAACATAATATACTGGACTTACACAGCCTTCATATTTGGACAAACCAACAGAACCAATCAAAATATTCATACTATTGGCAACAATGGTATTAGGATATACAACTTTGTATTCTTCAAAGTTTTCCTTTGACTTATTGCCTTGATTTCCTCTTTCAGAATATGGAATAACACCATCTGTATTTGTCAAAGAAAGAATATTTGTTGTCACAATAGGATTATTTTTCTGATTTATTTCATCTAAACACGCATACAAAGGCTTAATATTCCAATTATTTGGAATATCACCAATCCACTGTATACCACTATCTTTCATTTCTGTTTCAGGTCTAATCATTGCCATAATCATTCACTCCCGAACAAATCATGCAATTTCGCCATCAAGCTCTTTTCATGTTCTTCAATACGTGATGCAATCACATCTGACGGCTCAATCTGCTTATATTCATAGAATGTTCTGGTGAACGGAATTTCATATCCCACTTTAGTTTTGGCTTTATCAATCCACGCCTGTGGATTGTACGGAATGACCTCACGTTCAAAGTAAGCATCGATATCTTCTGCAAGCGGTACATTCTCTGTATCACGTTTTGATGTATCGGCTACTGGTTTCTTTTTCTTCATGACGGCATTGCCATCTTCATCCAGCTGTGGTGTCTCCACTACAATCTTGTTATAGCCAAGGTCAATAGCATCCATGACCTTACTCTTTACAATGATTGTATTGTCATTTTCATCTACACCATTGTATGTACCATCTACATACGCACCATACGCTTCAATAATCAAATCACGGCAAGCCTTTGTAATATCTACGTTCTTTGAACCGATATTCTTACGTCTTGCTGAACAACAAGCAGATGCATCAATCAGCTGTACCTTGCCCTGATGTGTCACAGGCTTATTCTTCATGACAATCCAGATATACGTTGCAATGCCTGTATTGTAAAAAGCATTGTTTGGCAACTGTACAATCGCATCCAGCCAATCATTCTCGATTAAATATCTACGAATCTCAGAAGGACCGGAACCAGCATCACCATTGAATAAAGATGAACCGTTCTGGATAATCGCCATCTGACCATCATCTTTCAGCTTTGCAAGACCGTTCAGCATGAACAGAAGCTGTCCATCACCCTTTGCTGGCAGTCCCGGTGCAAATCTTCCGGAAGTACCTTTCTTAAATTCCGCTGTGACCTCTTTTTCCTCACGTTTCCACGGAATACCAAAAGGTGGATTGCTGATAATATAATCAAACTTATATCCGCTGAACTTGTCATCAGACAAGGTATCACCGAACTGCATATTGTTAGGGTCACCGCCACGGATAAGCATATCAGCCTTTGCAATACCGAATGTAAATGGATTGAACTCCTGACCGAATACCGTAACGTCTGCATCCGCATCCATCTGTTTCAATCTTTCTTCCATACAGGTAAGCATCTGAGATGTTCCCATGGTCATATCATAAACTGTCTTTGAGATACCGTCTCCTGTAAATGCTGATTCATCACCAGCCACAAGAAGGTCACTCATCAGATAGATGATGTCACGGCTTGTGAAATGTGCTCCGGCTTCTTCGTTATATGATTCAGAAAATCTACGAACAAGGTTTTCAAACACATATCCCATATCAACCGCACTGATTTTCTCAGGTGAAAAATCACCCTTATCTGTACAAAAATCAGAGATTACCTGATACAGAAGGCCAGCTTCTTCCATGTGCTTAATCTGAGCATCAAAATCCATACGTGCAAGAATATCCTGTACATTCTCGGAAAATCCATTCAGATACGCCTTGAAATTATCTACGATACTTTCCGGATCCGCAATCAATGTCCTGAATGTAAACGGACTTGTATTATAAAACTGATAACCTGACGCTTTACGCAGAAAACCATCTTTTACAGCCAGTTTTTCCACTTTTTTATATGTATCAAGAACTGCCTGATGTGTTGGTAGCAAACAATCATGGAAACGCTTGATTACTGTCATCGGCAGGATGACAAGACCATATTCATGAGGTTTATATGCTCCTACAAGGTCATCGGCAACAGACCATACAAGAGCTGCTGTATCGTTGGAATTTTTACCAACGCTTGTAATTAACTCATCACTATTCGCCATTATAAATATCTCCCCGTATTTTATATAGAAGTAATATTTTCTTTCGTACCATTTATAAAAAAATAATTCCTTTTCGTATAAATTAATACCAGACATTAATTTACATTTTTCGACAAAGAAATTATATCATAATTTCTCCTGCTTCATAACACAAAAAGTTCCCAACGCAAGAAAATCTCGCAGTCCAGGAAAAATCCGAACACAAAAAAAGAGAATCCGACATCTCTTGTCAGATTCTCTCATTACTTCTATATTTACATTGATTTTCTTTCGGCGATCTCTGCCATCTTCGCTTCATTCAGTCGTGTATCTCCATGCACACGGCTGTAGGAAAGATAACCATTCATACGATCGATCTTTGTCAGGTTTCGGGAGCCGCATACCGGGCAGACATCCATCTCAAGCTCCTGATGACCGCAGTCGTCACAATATGCCAGAGAAAGGTTGACTCCCTCATAATATCCGAGATCCATTGCTCTGCGGATCAGTGTCCGGATAGCTTCTTTATTGTAACCGATCGGATAACGTACATACTGGATCTTACCACCATTGCAGAGTTCCCAGAAACGTCCCTCCAGATCCTGCTTCTCGATTGGAGTCACGTCCTCTGTTACATGGCAGTGGAAACTGTTGCTCACATACGGTCTGTCGGATACGCCTTCTACGATTCCATACATCTTGCGGAACTGCTCAACCTGCAGACCGCAGAGACTCTCAGCCGGTGTGCCGTAGATTGCATAGAGGTAACCATCCTCCTGCTTGAACTGGTTTACCTTGTCATTGATATATTTCAGTACTTCCAGTGCGAACTGACCGTCCTCACGGATAGATTTGCCATTGTAAAGCTCCTGCAGCTCATTCAGTGCAGTGATACCAAAGGAAGCTGTCATCGGTTTCAGAAGTTTACCGATCTTTTCGTTCGGTTTCAGATGTCCGCCATAGAAACCGCCCTCACAGTATGCCAGTGGGTTCGTGGATGCACGCATCTGTCCCAGGTATTCATACGTACGGATATGCAGGTTACGAATCATCTGTAAATAGAAATCCAGCACCTCATAAAAATCTCTGCTCTCCGCTCTTGCTTTTGCAAGGATCATCGGAAGATGAAGGCTGACTGCACCAATATTGAAACGTCCGACAAATACCGGCTTATCCTGATCATCAGCCGGATACATGCCGCCCCGCTCATACCATGGGCTTAAGAAAGCACGACATCCCATCGGACTGATCACCTTGCCGTACTGCTTGTACATGCTGGCGATATAGCCTTTACCGGTAAGAGAAAGCCAGTCCGGATACATTGTCTTTGCAGAACAGTCTACACCTGCTTCAAAAATATCTTCACACGGTTTGCCCGGTCCGTGAAGGTTCTCATCATAGAGAAAAACAATCTTCGGGAACAGTACCGGTTTCTTGTGGCCTTTCTTGCCCTGTCCGCCCTTGTGCACTTCAAGAAGAGAAATATTACACATCTTCTCGAACTGACCGGTTCCAAGACCAAGTGTCACTGTGACAAACGGATAGTCTCCACGGGAAGAACCTACGGTATTGAGCTTGTACTCAATTCCCTGCCATCCCTGGTCAAAGTCTCTGCGCACCTTGTCAAGCGCATACTCGATTGCTTTTTCTTCTCTTCCACTCCAGCTCTCATCAGCATATTTCAAAAATTCACTGATATATTTGTCATAGCTCTTCTGCGCATAAGGTCCGAGGATCTTATCCACTTCCGGTACCGTAAATCCACCATACTGCTGTGCCGCTGTACTTAAGATGATATCTCCCATAACATCAAATGCGGTATCCAGAGTCTTTGGTTCGTTGTACCAGACATTTCCCATCTCAAATCCGCCACGCAGGACTGCACCCACATCAAACAGACAACAGTTCATCGTGTCCAGACGTGCAGACTGATCATGAATATAAATATAACCGTCCTTACATGCCTGCAGTTCATTGCGGTTCATAAAGAATTTTCTGTAAAGTTCCTTATTCAGTTCGTTAAAGATCAGGCTTCGCTTTGTAGCTACAAGCGCACTGTCTGTATTGGCATTGCTCTTGTCACCGATATAACGAATTGCCTGACTCTTGGTATATACATCATCCATCATATGGATGAAATCAAGTTTGTAATTGCGGTAATCACGATAACTCTTGGCAACTGCCGGGTTTACACGCTCCAGAGCGCCTTCTACGATATTGTGCATTTCCTGGATCTCAATCTCGTTTTTGCCGAGGGAATCTGCATGCTCCTGCGCAAAACGACAGATAAAATCCTTTTCCTCCTGAGAAAATGTATAAAGAATTCGTGCAGCTGACTTATTTACCGCTTTCACGATTTTCTGTGGATCAAATTCTTCTCTTGTTCCATCTTTTTTGATTACATAGATCATACCTTGTCTCTCCTGTTTGATGCTTTTATGAGGTTTCTTGTTCCCCATTACTTTCTCCCCATATATTGTGTTGCATATGAGAGTATAGCACAATATCATGTGAAATAAAAGAGTGAATTTCAGTTTTTATTGTCTGAAATCTTACCAAAAAAGAATCAGTTAAAACACTATTTCAGTTTACCCATTCCATCAGGTAGATGCATGCATTTGGATCATCTTCGGACTGTACCTCAATCGTATCACCCTCATTCAGCATCACAAGCAAGGTGTCATCGCCTGTTTTCAGCGGATAACGCTCTTTTTTCGTTCCGTCTTTGGAAGTAACTACAACCACAGCTTTCTCATCAATGGTGTAGATTCCGTATCTTCCTGCTTCGATCTGCACACCTGCTGTTACCGGACCATTCCCGGCTGCAAGTGAATAAAACATATATCCATTATCATCCTGCTCGGCAGAAAAATATGTATCCAGTTCTTCGGTATCTGTATATGTATTCCCACTGTCCGACTTACTGCTCACAACATCCTGAATCATGTCTTTAAAATCGCCAAATGCCGGTGCAAGTGACATCACAAGAATAAACAGTATCCATACCCACACAAATCTCGAACGTTTCTTCGGCTTTCTGGTGTATCTCTCCGTCGTTCCGGCAGTATTTCGCGTCGCAGACATCTTCTGCATTGCATCCCGACGGATCTTTTTCTGCTGCTCCTGAATCACCTGTCTGGATACAGTTGTCCGTCCGGCCGTACTCTTCGCAGCACCGTTCATTCTCTTCGGTGTGTCCTGCGGTCTCTGCTGTTCGCGCATGATCTTACGCGCCTTATCAGATGCATGCTTGTAATGATCGCTTCGGCTTTCATTCAAATGATATAAAATCTCATCCTTACGATACGGCATACCACAGTCTTTACATCTTCCATTCACAACAGGTCCGTCACATAAAGGACATCTCATAGACAACACCCCCCTCATTTTATTGCTGTATGTATTATTGTAGCCTTTTTCCATAAATCTTACAAGGTTAAAATTGCAATCGCATATTTTTCTTGCTATAATGTCTATATTAAATTTGAGGAGGCTATTATGGAACAAATCAAAATTCCTGCCGGCTATCATTCAGATCTGAATCTGCATGATACACAGGTTGCAATTAAAACAGTCAAAGACTTTTTCCAGCAGACTCTTTCACAGAAGCTTAATCTTCTCCGTGTTTCTGCTCCGGTTTTTGTATCTCCGTCATCCGGCCTGAATGACAATCTGAATGGTGTGGAGCGCCCGGTAAGTTTCGACATCAAAGGTCAGGACGAAAACGCTGAGATCGTACATTCCCTTGCAAAATGGAAACGTTATGCGCTTAAGAAATATGGTTTTGCTCATGGTGAAGGACTTTATACAGATATGATCGCGATCCGCCGTGACGAAGATCTGGATAACATCCACTCTGTATACGTTGACCAGTGGGACTGGGAGAAGATTATTACTAAAGAAGAACGCACCATGGAAACTCTGATCACCACCGTACGTTCTATCTACAGTGTTCTTCGCAAAACTGAGAAATACATGGCTGTACAGTATGATTATATTGAAGAGATCCTTCCGAAAGAAATCGCTTTTGTTTCCACACAGGAACTGGTTGACATGTATCCGGATCTTACTCCGAAGGAAAGAGAATACAAGATAGTCAAAGAAAAAGGTGCAGTCTTCCTTATGCAGGTAGGTAAGACCTTAAGCAATGGCGAGCGTCATGACGGACGTGCTCCGGACTATGACGACTGGGAACTGAACGGTGACATTCTTGTTTATTATCCGGTACTGGATATTGCTCTTGAGCTTTCTTCTATGGGTATCCGTGTAGACGAGGAAGCACTCGACCGCCAGCTTGCAGAGGCAGGCTGCGATGACCGCAGAGAGCTTCCATTCCAGAAAGCAATCATGAACAAAGAACTACCATACACTATTGGCGGCGGAATCGGACAGTCCCGTATCTGTATGTTCTTCCTTCGTAAAGCACACATCGGCGAAGTTCATGTATCCCTGTGGCCGGAAGAAGTCACAAAAACTGCTGCAGAAGCAGGAGTAAATCTGCTGTAATCAGGGCATAAGCCGACAATTTGCCATAAGACCGACTTTAAAACAGTCCTTCTATAGTAAGATTTCACTAAATTTTAATATTTGAATTATTGACAGACAGGTACCTTCATACTATCATATCAGTAGCAACCGACCTGAACATTTATCAGTGAACATACAAGAAAGACAGAGGTACCAACTGTGAATATTTTATTTTTTCTGACACCCAAAAGCGACGTAGCCTATATATTTGAAGACGAGACCCTGCGACAGACTGTTGAAAAGATGGAACACCGTAAGTTCTCCTGTATCCCGATTCTGAATAAAGAGGGACAGTACACAGGAACGATTTCCGAGGGAGACCTCTTATGGGGAATCAAGCTTCTCAATATCAACAGCACTGATCTCAAAGAAATGGAGAATGTTTCGATCATGGCGATTCCGAGACGCGCCACTTATAAGCCGGTACACGCCGATGCAGATATGGAAGATCTGCTGGATCGTGCCATCAATCAGAACTATGTTCCTGTTATCGATGACAAGGGATCTTTTATCGGAATCATCACCCGTAAAGAGATTATCAAATATTGCTACAAAGAAATGAAAAAATTAAGTGCCCTGCACGAAAAGCAGGAAACATCCGAATAATAAAAGAAGCCGGTTTCCCGTGTATTCATATACATCAGGAAATCGGCCTTTTTGTATCCAGATTTAATCCGGAATTACCGGTACGGCATCTGCCGGAATCGGGCATACGAATCCGGATTTTGTACGTTTTTCAAACTCTGCTCTCGCCTCATTAAGAAGGCTGTGATCTTCAAACAGATCGATTGCGGTTGCTGCAAGAACCTTGCCCGCATGGATTGCTGCTTTATGTCCGATCTCGGTGCGGTCACAGGAAACATTCTGCCAGCTG
>OLPQ01000622.1_pt1 | contig 29686 bp, 33 predicted proteins | sample 1672451 | NCBI WGS metagenome assembly OLPQ01 (sample SAMEA3136687, study PRJEB25190) | human gut metagenome | biome: human gut; feature: human-associated habitat; material: faeces | place: Austria | collected 2013
GTTACGAGGTCTGCGAAGCAGGAAGCCCATTGGCTTTAGACAATGGGTAGTTCACGTTGTTTTGCAATGAAGGAAACAGTTTTGCTCAGTTTCAGGCATAAAACATGCAGCGTACTGTATAAAGTAGAAGGAAAGATAAACGCTTCGCAAGGAGGCCGAAGGCATTCTTGAATGTTCCACGGACAATGGCTTTGTATCGACCGGAACGGAGAAGCTATAAAACAGTGAAAGCAGGGTGCAGATCATGCGATTGAAAAAGCCGGATCAAAAATTTCTTCTTTTCTGTGCGATATCGATGCTGACAGGGATTCTGGCGGGGATTTTTCTTGCAGTAAAATGCAGAACCGGCAACGGTGCAGCCGGGATTTTCAGTCCGTACTATTTAAAAGAATATGCCTATCTGGATATTGATCGCAGAAAACTGATGCTGATCGTGGCAAAAGAGAGGGGGAAATGGCTGCTACTTTTGTGGGCACTCGGATTCAGCACGGTGGGAAGATTCTGTATTTATCTGTTTCCGGCAGTCTGGGGCGTGATCGGGACTTTATTTCTGGCACAGGCGTTTGCCGGTATGGGGATTGCCGGAATCGGACTGGGACTTTTATTTCAGGTGCCGCAGATCCTGATCTATGTGCCGCTGTTTCTGTGGATGATGGAAGAAGCAGACAAAAAAAGCAGACAGTTTGCGTATCTTCGGAAGATCGGGACGGCAGGGAAGAACAACAGGCGGTATTTTCTGTGCTTTTTTGTGGCTTTGTCGGTACTTTTTTTGGGAATTTTGACGGAAAGTTACGCAGGCTCCGGGCTTGTTCAGATGATTTTAAGAATTGTTTACTAAAAGAACAGCAAAGTTATGTAAAATAATCACTATATCTGGTAGAAAAACAAAGGGAGAATCAGGATGTTGTAGGAACAAAAAACCCCAAAATTTCGGCATTTTTCCCTATTTGCAAGCAACAAAAAAATGATTATACTTGGAAATATGGAATAGATTGGAATTTAGTGTTTTTGTGATCTTGCATTGTGGTTTATGTGAACGCAGAGTGCCATGTGAGTGCAAAGAACGGAACAGTCTGAATGGCACTTTTTGAGAAGCACATCACAAAAACAGAGATTTTATGCAACAGGGAGGGAAACGATGGAACAGGTAATGCCGGATTTTATTACATATCTGACAAATGAGCGGAATGCATCCAAAAGTACTGTGTCTTCTTACTGCCGGGATCTGGAAAGAATGTTTCAGTTTCTCGACGGAAAAGGCATCAAAAAGACGGATGATGTCACGCCGATCAGTCTGAATTCTTACATCCTTTATCTGGAGAAAGAGGGATTTTCGATTTCAACTGTATCCAGAAATGTGGCATCCATGAAGGCATATTTTCACTATGCGTTCGGACGCAGGCTGATCGAGAAAGATCCGACCAGAACAATCAAGGCACCGCATATCGAGAAGCGGGTGCCGGGCGTGCTGACGCAGGAGCAGGTGACACGGCTTTTGGAGCAGCCGTCACGAAACACAGCCAAAGGCATCCGTGACAAAGCGATGCTGGAGCTTTTATATGCAACCGGAATGCGGGTGTCGGAGCTGATCGCAGTGCAGATGGAAGATGTCAATTTCAGCCTGGAGTATGTTGTCTGCCGTGATGCAGAGCGTTTGCGGGTGATCCCGCTTGGCGGAAAAGCAAAAGAAGCACTGAAATTTTATCTGAAAGAAGCAAGAGACAGGCTGCTTTGCGGAAAAAAAGGGAATTATCTGTTTGTGAACTGTCAGGGAAATTCGATGAGCAGACAGGGATTCTGGAAAAATCTGAAAGAGTATGCAAGGAAAGCCGGGATTGAAGAAGATATTACGCCGCACACCTTCCGTCACAGTTTTGCGGCACATCTGGTGGAAAACGGAGCCGACCTTCGCGATGTGCAGGAGATGCTGGGCCACTCGGACATCTCGACAACGCAGATCTATATGGAGATGGCAGCAGGAAAAGTCAGAGCTTCCTATAAGAAGGCACATCCGCGGGCAGATTAATGCCTGGATGAGCCATAAACAGAAAGTTAGAGATAGTAATGGATATCGGAAATTATTTTAATTCTTCTTCCGGGAAAATGCTGCGAATCTTTTCGACGGTTTTGCGGGCTTCTTTATGGTCGGAGCCGCTGGCGGTCACGCCGACGACAACGTTGCCGTTCTGTACGATGCCCGGAAAATAAAAATCACATTTTGTTTTATCACTACAGACATTTACGGTGATCCCCATGCATTTGCATGCACTGTAGATGTCTGAATTGATCTGATGGTCGTTTGTGGCAGCAATCACATAATCGGCATCATAAATATCTTCGCGTTCGTAGTTTTTTCTTTTGATCCTGAGCATCCCGGCTTTCTCCATATCCAGAAGCTCCCGGTTGACTTCCGGTGCAATGACTGTGAGATGGTTGGTAAAAGAAACCAGTGTGCGGATGCGTCTCTTGGCGATCGTTCCGGCACCGACTACGACGATCTGTTTCTCATTTAAATCTACAAAAAGCGGAAAATAAGGTTTTTTATCGTTTGACATGTTCTACTCCTGTGTTACATAATATGGGCATTTAGACCTTTTAACCCTAGCATCATTATATAATAAAAAAAAGTACTGGTCAAAGTTTTTTGCGGAAAATTCTGTGGACAGAAGGGAGGGCTGCGGTATAAAATGAAACGGAGTAGCAGAAAAATCGGGAGGCGATGGCGTGAATTTTACAAAAAAAAGTTTAAGACTCTATGCAGTGACAGACCGCAGCTGGCTTCATGGAGAAACCCTGTATGAACAGGTGGAAAAGGCATTAAAAGGCGGCGTGACTTTGGTGCAGCTGCGGGAAAAGGAACTTTCGGAAGCGGATTTTGAGCAGGAGGCAAAAGAACTGCTGGAGCTTTGCCATAAATACAACGTAAATCTGATCATCAATGACAACGTGGCACTGGCGGCAAAAGTCGGGGCGGACGGCGTGCACATCGGTCAGTCGGACATGGGAGTGGAAAAAGCGAGAGCCATCCTTGGAAAGGAAAAGATCATCGGTGTGACGGCAAAGACGGTGGAGCAGGCAAAGGCAGCGGAAGCGGCCGGGGCAGATTATCTTGGCAGCGGAGCCGTGTTTGGAACCAGCACCAAAAAAGATGCAAAGCCGATGGATCATGCACTTTTACAGGAGATCTGCGAGAGCGTGAAGATCCCGGTGGTGGCAATCGGAGGCATTGACGGCGGCAACATTCTTTTGCTGAAAGGCAGGAAAATGGCAGGTGTGGCAGTGGTGAGTGGTCTGTTTGCCTGTGAAGATATCAAAAAAGCGGCAGAAGATCTGCGAGAGAAAGCAGACAGGATCTGTGAATAAAAGATAAAAGCAAATTCACCTGAAACAGAAAGAGGAATGCATATGAAAATGAAAACAGCACTTACAATCGCCGGAAGCGATTCTGGCGGCGGAGCCGGTATCCAGGCGGACATCAAGACAATGATGGCAAACGGTGTGTATGCGATGAGTGCGATCACGGCACTGACGGCACAGAATACCACAAAAGTAGCAGATATTATGGAAGTGACACCGCAGTTTCTGGCAGAGCAGCTGGACTGCATTTTTACAGATATCCGGCCGGATGCGGTAAAGACCGGCATGGTTGTCTCCGCAGATCTGATCCGGACGATCGCCGGGAAACTGACGGAGTATCAGGCGGAAAATATCGTGGTCGATCCGGTTATGGTTTCTACAAGCGGAGCAAGACTGATCAGTGAGGAGGCCATCGAGACGTTAAAAGAAAAGCTGTTCCCGCTGGCAACGGTGATCACGCCGAACATTCCGGAGGCAGAAGTGCTGGCGGATATGGAGATCGAGACAGTGCAGGATATGGAAAAAGCAGCAGAAGTGATCGGAACACGGTATGGATGCTCCGTTCTTTTAAAGGGCGGTCATCAGAAAAACGATGCCAGCGATCTGCTCTGGCAGAAGGATAAGAAGCCGGTGTGGTTCCATGGAGTGCGGATCGACAATCCAAACACGCACGGAACCGGATGTACGCTTTCTTCTGCGATCGCATCCAATCTTGCGAAGGGCAGAGATCTGGAAACTTCGGTCGAGGCGGCAAAACGCTATATTTCCGGGGCACTGGCAGCGATGCTGGATCTTGGATCTGGCAGCGGTCCGATGAATCATGGATTTGCGATAAAGGAAGAGTGGTAACATGGATAACGCAAAAAAGAAAAATAATAAGATGAATAATCATTCATACAACGAAAAATACAACAGCAGGAGCAGGATTGAAAAGCTGACACTGACGGCTCTGTTTACGGCGATCGCAGTGGTCGGCAGTATGTTTTCCTTCCCTATATTCGGGTCAAAATGTGCACCCGTGCAGCATCTGGTCAACGTTCTGTGTGCAGTGACAGTCGGACCGTGGTGGGGACTTGGACAGGCATTTTTAGCGGCACTGATCCGCAATCTGACCGGGCTTGGAAGCCCGCTGGCATTCCCTGGAAGCATGTGCGGGGCACTGCTTGGCGGACTTCTGTATCGCTATGGAAAAAAACTGCCGTTTGCCTACATCGGAGAAGTGTTTGGAACGGGCATCATCGGCGGCATGCTTTCTTATCCGGTGGCATCTCTGATCATGGGAAATCAAAGTGCAGCACTGTTTACATTTGTTGTGCCGTTCCTTGTCAGTACCTGCGGCGGTACGATCCTGGCAGCTGTGATCACCGTTTCGATGGCGAAAATGGGTGTGCTTGCTAAGCTGCAGAACGGAGAAGTGTAGATGCGGATGGAGGTTTCAGATCAGAAAAATACCGGAATTTTTGCAGAAAAGATTGCTTCGCTGCATCAGGAAATAAAAAACAGGCGTCCGCTGGTGCAGTGCATCACCAATGCGGTGACCGTTAATGACTGTGCCAACATTCTGCTGGCAGCCGGTGCGTCCCCGACCATGGCACATCATCCGCAGGAGGCTGCTGAGATTTCCGCGGGGTGTGATGCACTGGTCTGCAATTTTGGGGCGATTGCGGATTATGAAGCGATGAAAAGTGCGGCACTTATGGCAACAAGGCTGGGGCATCCGATCGTGATCGATCCGGTCGGTGTATCCGGCTCCACTTACCGCAGGACAAAATGTATTGAGCTGATAAAAAAAGCCGGGGCAAGCTGCATCCGAGGGAATTATTCGGAGATTGCGGCACTGATCAAAAATGACAGAACGGTTGTCGGGGTGGATGCCATGCAGCAGCAGATCGATACACAGGCAATGCAGGAATTTGCCAGACAGAACAGACTGTTTCTGTGGGCATCCGGAGAGACGGACATTCTGACGGACGGCGAACGTCTGTGGTACTGTAAGAACGGCGATCCGCTGATGGCAAGGATCACAGGCAGCGGGTGTATGTCCTCGGCACTTTTAGGAGCCTTTCTTTCAATCGAAAATTCGCTGGAAAGTGTGGCGGCGTGCTGTGCATTTGTCGGTTTGGCAGGGGAGCTTGCGGCAGAAAAAACAGCTCAGGCACAGGGTGGAACGATGACCTTTCGCCTACAATTTATAGACACAATTTCGCTTATTTCATCACAAAACGAAATATTTTTAAAGAATAAGATCATAATTCCATAATTTTTAGCGAATAAAACAGGGTGGATATTTATACAAGTTGTGATATAATAGACTGGAATTGTTTTCGTGGATATCGTTTCGTGGAAAAGTCTGCTTTCGGTATCAGAGGAAAATAGAATTCCTGCTTTTAAAAAGCAGGCACGAAAGCTGAATTTAGAATGAAACAGATGAGGAGAATGACATGAGTTTCGAATTTATCAAAAAATTACCGACTCCGCAGGAGATCAGAGAAAAATATCCTCTGTCAGAAGAACTGGCAGCAATCAAAAAAGCAAGAGATGAGGAAATCCGCAAGGTGTTTACCGGAGAATCCGATAAATTCCTGGTGATCATCGGACCTTGTTCTGCAGATAATGAAGAGGCAGTTCTGGATTATGCAGGTCGCCTGGCAAAAGTAAATGAAAAAGTCGGCGACAAGCTGATCCTGATCCCGCGTATTTATACAAACAAACCGCGTACAACAGGTGAAGGATATAAAGGAATGATGCATCAGCCGGACCCGGAGAAAAAACCGGACCTGCTGGCAGGACTTCTGGCAATCCGTAAAATGCATATTCATGCAATCGAGCAGACCGGTCTTACCGCAGCAGATGAAATGCTGTACCCGGAAAACTACAGATACTTATCTGATCTGCTTTCTTATGTAGCGATTGGAGCACGTTCTGTAGAAGACCAGCAGCATCGTCTGGTAGTCAGCGGCATGGACGTACCGGCCGGTATGAAGAACCCGACCAGCGGCGACTTAAGCGTTATGCTCAACTCTGTTGTTGCAGCACAGTGCAGCCACAGCTTTATTTACCGTTCCTGGGAAGTGAAGACAACCGGAAACGAACTGGCACATACCATTTTACGTGGAGCTGTAAACAAACACGGCAACTGCATCCCGAACTACCACTATGAAGACCTGAACCTGGTAGACCGTCTCTATAAAGAGAGAAATCTCAAAAACCCGGCTGTTGTTGTGGATGCAAACCACTCCAACTCCAATAAACAGTATGCAGAACAGGTTCGTATCGTGAACGAAGTGCTTCACAGCCGCAACCTGAATCCACACATCAAAACACTGGTAAAAGGTGTGATGATCGAAAGTTACATCGAAGGTGGAAATCAGAAGATCGGATGTGTACCGCACATCTACGGCAAATCCATCACAGACCCATGCCTTGGATGGGATGATTCCGAGAAACTGATCTACTCTATTTATGATCTTTGCTAAAGAGTATGTAAGAGGACTGGGAAAGGATAGATTCCTGATATCCCAGGTCTATGAAAAGAAAGCCGCCGTCCCGGGGATTGGCGGCTTTCTGTGACCTTATCTTAGAAAAGTATTTTAGTAGGAGGAAAAGATGTTTGTAAAAATTTTTACAGATGGTGCAGCAAGAGGAAACCCGGACGGACCGGGCGGTTACGGAACGATCCTGCAATATATCGACAGCAAAGGTGTGCTGCATGAGCGGGAATACAGCCAGGGATATGTACGGACGACCAACAACCGCATGGAGCTGATGGCAGCGATCACCGGTCTGGAAAAGCTGACCAGACCGTGCGAAGTGCAGCTTTATTCGGACTCCAAATATCTGACCGATGCCTTTAATCAACACTGGATTGACGGCTGGCTGAAAAAAGGCTGGAAACGAGGCAAAAATGAACCTGTTAAAAATACAGATCTCTGGAAACGCCTGCTGAAAGCAAAGGAGCCGCATCAGGTGACTTTTATCTGGGTAAAAGGACATGACGGACACCCGGAAAACGAACGCTGCGATACCCTTGCGACCACGGCGGCAGACGAAACGGATCTCATTGTGGATGAGGGAGTATAAATTATGAGACAGGCAGAAAAAGTCGATCTTGGATCAGACGACTGGACGATGGAGATACGCCCTTATGCTTCGGCATTTCATTTTCCAATAAAAGAACTTTGGGAATACCGGGATCTGCTGTTTCTGTTTGTGCGGAGAGATTTCAAAACGATGTACAAACAGACCATTTTGGGCCCGGCGTGGATACTGTTAAGCCCGCTTTTGACAACGGGGATGTTCAGTCTGATCTTTGGCAGGATCGCCGGAATATCCACCGATGGGACGCCTACATTTTTGTTTTATATGGCAGGCAATATTCTGTGGAACTATTTTTCAAGCTGCTTAAGTGCGGCATCGAGTACCTTTATTGGTAATGCCGGACTGTTTGGAAAAGTATATTTTCCAAGGATTGTTGTTCCGGCATCATCCGCTGTCTCTAAACTGATCACATTCGGTGCACAGTTCCTGCTGTTTCTGATCCTGTTGTTTTGCAGCCTTGGAAGCGGTCAAGTAAGAATCACCTGGCTGTGTCTGATGACACCGGTCTTGCTTGTGATGCTGGCATTGCTCGCAATTGGCACCGGAATGATCCTGGCATCCCTGACGGCAAAATACCGCGATCTTCAGGTGTTGGTCGGATTTGGGGTTCAGCTGTGGATGTATGCCAGTCCGATTGTTTATCCGCTTTCACAGATTCCGGGAAAATGGAGAATACTGCTTAGTCTGAACCCGGTTGCGTACATTGTGGAATGTTTCCGTTATGGCTGGCTTGGAAGCGGCATTGTTTCCATACCGAACCTGATGATCGGGCTGGGGATCATCCTGCTGATTTTGTTTGTCGGAACGGTGATGTTCAATAAAACACAGCGAAATTTTATGGATACCGTCTAGCATCATAGCATGGAAAATTGCCAGGCGTACAGCGAGCAGCATTTATGCCGGGGCTCAGAAAGGGAAAAGAAATGGAAGAAAAAGAAGTTGTGATCCGTATCCGCCATCTCTCAAAAGAATATCGGCTTGGCGTGATCGGACGGGGGACACTTCAGAGGGATCTCCAGAGCTGGTGGGCAAGAAAACGTGGGAAACCCGATCCAAATCAGCGAATCGGACGCAGAGAATATACTTCAAAAGAGTGTTTTTATGCACTGGAAGATGTTTCCTTTGATGTGCACAGAGGAGAACGGATCGGTGTGATCGGTGCAAATGGTGCAGGAAAATCAACACTGTTTAAACTGCTGGCACGTGTGACGGCACCCACCGAAGGAGCCATCGGCGTAAAGGGAAGGATTTCCAGTATGCTCGAAGTAGGAACCGGGTTTCACGGAGAACTGACCGGGCGGGAGAATATTTATCTGAACGGAGCCATCCTCGGAATGAAACGACAGGAGATCGATGCCTGTATCGATCAGATCATTGCATTTTCCGAATGTGAAGAATTTATCGATACTCCGGTCAAACGTTATTCCAGCGGGATGTACGTGAAACTGGCATTTGCTGTAGCGGCACATTTAAATTCCGAACTGCTTTTGATGGACGAAGTTTTAGCAGTTGGAGATATGCATTTTCAGAAGAAATGTCTGGATAAAATGACACAGCTCTCAAACGATGAGCAGAAAACTATTCTCTATGTATCCCACAATATGGAAACCATCCGCACACTCTGCAACCGCTGCATTGTCCTGGAGAAAGGACATCTTGTTTTTGACGGCGAACCGGAAGAGGCGATCGCAAAATATCTGGGTGATGTTGTGCAGATGAAATTACACTATACTTATGAAGCAGATGCAAATGACCGCAGGACCACCGGAAAAATGCAGTTTACAAGCCTTGATATCAAGAAGAGCAATCAGGTAATGGCAAAAGAAGGAATCGGATTTTCCGTGGCATTTCGAGTGCAGGAAGCGATTGCAGATCTGCATCTTCGCTGTACCATCCACAGTACGGATGGCCAGGCAGTGGGCACATCCGTTTCCGAAGGGATTGGAGCTTTTGAAAAAAATACTTCGGCGAGCGTGAGGATTCACTTTGATACCACAAGCCTTGCAAAAGGAGAATATGTGGCAGAGCTGGCGGCCGTGGAACCGATGGGCGGCGGAAGACAGTGGCGGCATGCCTGGCTGGAACATGCCTTTGCGTTTGAGATTACAGAAGATGCATTTGGACAGTACAGCCTGAACCGCAATGCAAAAGAATGGGGCTATACCGTTTATCCGGATCTGAAAATTGAAAAGTGTGACAGAATGTAGAAAAAATAAAACGAAAATCGTTATAATATCAGTGATGGCTGATGTTATAGCGATTTTTTGTTGGGGAAAATGATCAGACAAGTTGCTGATGAAATGGTTGCAGAAAAACATAGAAAGATCGTATCGGTTTGAAACTTGACAACTTTTAAAGCTACAAAAGCGAAAGTGAATTATCCGTTTTGGGTATGCTGTACAGGAGCAGTTATACCTACATATTCTGGTTCTATATCATTTGCACTCAAAACAAAATAGTAGGAAAGGTTGGATCTATATGAAAAAAAGAAAACTTGCAGCGGGTATCGCAGCCGCAGCTCTGGTGGCAGTTCTTTCTATTTCGGCAGTTTATGCAGGAAATCAGGGAAAATCGGTTTCGGCACTTTGGGGTGAAATTTTAAAACAGTCGGCAGATGAAGAAAAAATAAACACACAGAGTGCAGACGACGAACCGCTCTATGCAGTCGGAAAAGATGTCTCAATCACGATGAAAGAATACGAGCAGGTCAAATCTTTTTATAAATTAAAAAGTGAAGATGACGGGCAGGCGGCGAAAGATGCGGATAAAGAGATCAAGCAGTACAATGCACTTTACGCAGCGGCAGTCAAAAACGGCTATTCTGTGACGGATGAGCAGGTGCAGGCATATATAGAAGATATGAAGCTACAGCTCGAAAGCGTGGACAACAGCGAAGATATTCAAGACGTGATCGACCAGTTTGATTCGGAGGATGATTACTGGGCATATGAATTTACCGTATACCAGAAACAGCTGCCGATCCAGAATTATGTGTCAGCGTTAAATGATGAGTATAATGAGAAAGCGGTAGATTCTTCCTCAGAAGAAGCACAGGAAGAATGGGACACTTATTTTGAAAATCTGAAAGATAAACTTGTAAAAGAGCAGAATTTTCAAAATCAATAATAAAAAAGAAATGAGAAACCGCAGGAACCGGGCGAACACCGGAAAGCAGTCTTGACAAATGAAAACCCGCTTATTATAATGAGGATAATGTCAAAATTGTGGAAGTACGGGAGAAAAACAGAATCTTTCTGACAGCCGCATGAGACATAAAAATGAGGCAAAGGCTGTGAAGGAAAGAAGTAACAGAACAACTGCACAACAGAGAGTTGCCGGCCGGTGAGAGGCACAGATGCGGTTCCTGCGAATACATTCCGGAGCTCTGCACCGAACACAGAAGTGTAAGTAGGCTGCAGCGGAGTGACATCCGTTAACAACGTTAAAGTATTGCTGTGGATAGGTAAAAAATTGCGAAGAACAGCAAAAGGATTTTACATGAAAGGATTTCGATGGCAGTACTTACTGAGGCAGTCTGGTGTGAGCCGGCTGTGAATAAAGGTGGTAACACGAGATTTCAGCTCTCGTCCTTTTCGTATAAGAAGGGCGAGGGCTTTCTACGCTTTTACGCCCTTGGAAAACAAAAAGTCTAAGGAGGAATCAAACGATGGAACAGAACGTATTTGACGTCCTGAAAGAAAGAGGATTTATTGAGCAGACAACGCACGAAGCAGAGATCAGAGAGCTTCTGGGCAAAGAAAAGGTAACATTTTACATTGGATTTGATGCAACCGCAGACAGCCTGACCGCAGGACATTTCCTGACGATCATGGCAATGATGCACATGCAGAGAGCAGGTCACAGACCGATCGCCCTGCTTGGCGGCGGAACCACAATGATCGGTGACCCGTCCGGCAAATCCGATATGCGAAATATGATGACAAAAGAAAAGATCGATTACAATGCAAAGCGTTTCCATGAACAGCTTTCCAGATTCATCGATTTTGACAATGACAAGGCGATCATCGCAAACAATGCAGACTGGCTGCTGGATCTGAATTATGTAGAATTCCTGCGTGAGATCGGTGTACATTTCTCAGTAAACAAAATGCTGACCGCAGAGTGCTACAAACAGAGAATGGAAAGAGGACTGACGTTCTTCGAGTTCAACTACATGCTGATGCAGTCCTACGATTTCCTGAAACTGAACCAGCTGTACGGCTGCCAGATGGAGCTTGGCGGAAACGACCAGTGGTCCAACATTCTGGGAGGTGTTGACCTGATCCGAAGAAAAGAACAGAAACCGGCTTACGGCCTGACCTTCAAGCTGCTGACCACCAGCGAGGGCATCAAGATGGGCAAGACCATGAAGGGTGCAGTATGGCTGGACCCGGAGAAGACTTCCCCGTACGAATTCTACCAGTACTGGAGAAACATCGAAGATGTCAAAGTAGAAGAATGCTTAGGCCTTCTGACCTTCCTTCCGATGGAAGAAGTAAGAAGACTGGGTGCACTGGAAGGTGCAGAGATCAACAAAGCAAAAGAAGTGCTGGCATACGAGATTACAAAGATCGTACACGGCGAAGAAGAAGCAGAGAAAGCACAGACTGCTGCAAGAGCACTGTTTGTACAGGGCGGCAAGACCGCAGATATCCCGACTACTTCTTACCCGGCAGCAGAGCTGGAAGAAGGCAAAGATATCCTGACACTTCTGGTGGATACCAAACTTGCAAAGAACCGTTCGGAAGCAAGAAGACTGGTAACACAGGGCGGTGTTTCTGTCAATGATGTAAAAGTAACGGATTTTGCAAAAGTATTTACCAGTGCAGATTTTGATGAAGACGGCGTTCTCCTGATCAAAAAAGGCAAAAAAGGCTATCATCAGATAAAAGCTGACTAAAGTACGTGCAAAAAGCACAGGAGGTGGCAATATGGCAATACTGACAACCTTTATCACAAGCATTGTAGAAATGCTGATCCTTGCAGGTGTATCCTATGGCGGAATCCGCCTCGGAAAAGTGCTGCGTGACCGCAAGGACGCAAAAATGCAGGCAGAAATACAGCCTGAAAAACAGATTTAGATCACACAGGAGGATTTGTTGTGAAAGCATATGGAGTAAACGAACTTAGAAAAATGTTCCTTGAATTTTTCGAGAGCAAGGGACATCTGGCAATGAAGAGCTTTTCACTGGTTCCGCACAATGATAACAGTCTTCTGATTATCAATTCCGGTATGGCACCTCTGAAACCATACTTTACGGGAGCAGAAAAGCCGCCAAGAACACGTGTTACAACCTGCCAGAAATGTATCCGTACAGGCGATATCGAGAATGTAGGTAAGACAGCAAGACATGGTACCTTCTTTGAAATGTTGGGTAACTTCTCTTTCGGCGATTATTTCAAACACGAAGCGATCGCCTGGTCCTGGGAGTTTTTGACCCAGGTAGTCGGACTGGACCCGGAAAGACTGTATCCGTCTATTTACGAGAACGATGAGGAAGCGTTCGAGATCTGGAACAAAGAGATCGGCATTGCACCGGAGCGTATCTTCCGTTTTGGAAAAGAAGACAACTTCTGGGAGCATGGTGCAGGTCCTTGCGGTCCATGTTCTGAGATTTACTATGACCGCGGTGAAAAATACGGCTGCGGCAAACCGGGATGTACCGTCGGATGTGAGTGCGACCGTTACATGGAAGTATGGAATAACGTGTTCACCCAGTTTGAGAACGACGGAAAAGGCAATTATAGCGAGCTGAAGCAGAAGAACATCGATACTGGTATGGGGCTGGAACGTCTGGCCGTTGTTGTTCAGGATGTTGATTCTATTTTTGATGTAGATACTCTGCAGGCACTTCGCAACAAAGTGTGTGAATTTGCAAATGTAAAATATCAGCAGGATGATGCAAAAGACGTATCCATCCGTCTGATCACGGACCATATCCGTTCTGCGACATTTATGATCTCCGATGGTATCATGCCGTCAAATGAAGGACGCGGCTATGTACTGCGCCGTCTGATCCGCCGTGCGGCACGCCACGGAAAGATGCTTGGCATCGAAGGCAATTTCTTAAGCAGACTGAGTGAGACTGTCATCGAAGGTTCCAAAGATGGATATCCGGAACTGGAAGAAAAGAAAGAGTTCATTTTTAATGTGCTGACCAAAGAAGAAGAAAAATTCGGCAAGACCATTGATCAGGGTCTGGACATCTTAAACGGTATGGAAGAAGAAATGAAAGGAAAAGGCGAGAAAGTACTTTCCGGAGCAAATGCATTTATGCTGTATGATACGTATGGATTCCCGCTGGATCTGACAAAAGAAATCTTGGAAGAGAAAGGATACAGCATCGATGAGGACGGCTTCAAAGCTGCAATGGAAGAGCAGAGAGTCAAAGCCAGAACTTCACGAAAAGTATCCAACTACATGGGAAAAGATGCAACCGTTTACGATGAGATCGATCCATCCATCACATCCGAATTTTTGGGATATGATAAGCTTTCTTATGAATCTGACATCACCGTACTTACAACGGAGACAGAAGTTGTAGATGCCGTTTCTGACGGAGACAAAGCAACGATCTTCGTAGAACAGACACCGTTCTATGCAACCATGGGCGGACAGGAAGGCGATACCGGTGTGATCCGCACCGCAGATGCTGAGTTCAAAGTAGAAGAAACGATCAAACTGCTTGGCGGCAAGATCGGACATGTTGGATATGTGACAAAGGGCATGTTCAAAGTCGGCGACAAAGTGACACTGGAAGTTGCACCGGAAGAAAGAGCAGATACCTGCAAGAACCACAGTGCAACGCATCTGCTGCAGAAAGCACTCAAAGCCGTACTCGGAAACCATGTAGAACAGAAAGGTTCCCTGGTAACTCCGGACAGACTGCGTTTTGACTTCACACATTTTGAAGCCATGACAGCAGAAGAGATCGCAAAGACAGAAGCACTGGTAAATAAAGAAATCCAGGCAAACCTTCCGGTTGTGACAAAAATCATGAACATCGACGAAGCCAAGAAAACAGGAGCAATGGCACTGTTTGGAGAGAAATATTCCGAAAACGTACGTGTTGTATCCATGGGAGACTTCTCCATCGAGCTCTGCGGCGGTACCCATGTGGCAAATACCGGCGAGATCCAGGCATTCAAGATCGTATCCGAGGCAGGTGTTGCATCCGGTGTAAGACGTATCGAAGCACTGACCGGTCAGGGTGTATTTGCATATTATAGAAATGTAGAAGAACAGCTGGCAAAAGCAGCAGCCCTTCTGAAAGCCGGAACGCATGAAGTATGCGACAAGATCGAGCATCTGCAGGCAGAAGTAAAATCCCTGCACAGTGAGAACGAAGCTCTGAAGAGCAAGATGGCACAGGGAGCACTTGGAAATGTCATGGACAAGGTTACCGAGGTCAAAGGTGTGAAATTGCTGGCAGCTGCACTGGAAGGCGTTGACATGAACGGACTGCGTGACCTTGGAGACCAGCTCAAAGAAAAACTGGGCGAAGGTGTCGTAGTACTGGCATCTGCAAATGACGGAAAAGTATGCCTGATGGCAACTGCAACCGACGGAGCAATGAAACAGGGTGCCCATGCCGGAAATCTGGTCAAAGGCATCGCACAGATCGTCGGCGGTGGCGGCGGCGGAAGACCGAATATGGCACAGGCCGGCGGCAAAAATCCGGATAAGATCCCGGAAGCGATCGCAGCCGTAGCAGGAATTCTGGAAGATCAGATCAAATAAGCAAAATTTTCATCGAGAAAAAAGAAGAAAAATCTTGACGTTTCGAGAAAATATGCTATAATGTCAGAAGTGCAATAAAATACCCAGACAGTTGTATTATGCACAATCTACAACTGGAGGGAGGTTAGGTGTGAATTTATGTCAAATGTAATCGTAAAAGAAAACGAGACTTTGGACAGTGCTTTACGCCGTTTCAAAAGAAACTGCGCAAAGGCTGGTATTCAGCAGGAGATTCGTAAAAGAGAACATTACGAAAAACCAAGCGTAAGAAGAAAAAAGAAATCCGAAGCAGCGCGTAAGCGTAAATACAACTAATATGTGCAAATGAAGCCTCTGGCAGTGATGCCGGAGGTTTTCTTTATGTCCTGAAAATGAGAGGAATGTATGATGTGCAAAAGTGTGCTGCCGTCCCCAAAAACAGATGCGAAAAATGTATCGGACCTGTCATGCATGAGCAAATGCCTGCTTATACTGTTTATATAGGAAAAACAGGAGCGTTTTATATGAAAAAGTGGAAAACAAGGGGAATCAGCCTGCTGCTTGCACTGGTGCTCATCACAGGCGGAACGACAGCTGCATTTCCAGGACAGAGTTTTGCAGAAAACGTGGAAATCGAATCACCGGCAGCCTGCCTGATGGAGCTGACGACCGGGAAAATCCTGTATGAAAAAGAGGCGGATACAAGGCGAAGCCCGGCGAGTGTCACCAAGATCATGACCACACTGCTGATCATGGAAGCAATAAAGAGCGGGAAGATCACACTTCAGGATGAAGTGGTGACAAGTGCTCATGCCAAATCCATGGGCGGCTCGCAGGTATTTCTGGAAGAAGGGGAAAAACAGACGGTTGACACTTTGCTCAAATGTATTCTAGTGGCATCCGGGAACGATGCTTCCGTTGCCATGGCAGAATACATAGGCGGAAGCGAAGAAGCTTTTGTTCAGAAAATGAATGAGCGGGCGGCAGCACTTGGCATGGAGAACACACATTTTGTGGACTGCTGTGGCCTGACGGATTCGGACGATCACTATACAACGCCGCGTGACATTGCAATCATGTCAAGAGAGCTTCTGCTGAACTTTCCACAGATCGAACAATACACAACAATCTGGATGGAGGATATCACACATGTGACGGCAAGAGGCAGCAGTGCCTTTGGGCTTACCAACACCAACAAGCTTCTCAGAAGCTATGACGGCTGTATCGGACTGAAAACAGGCAGTACCGGCAAGGCAAAATTCTGCGTATCGGCAGCGGCAAAACGCGGCGATATCACACTGATCAGCGTGATCATGGCAGGACCGGATTCGAAAATCCGGTTTGCCAATGCGGCGACGCTGCTCAACTACGGATTTGGAATCTGCCGGATCTACAAAGATGAAGAGCCGCCGGAAGCCGGAGAAATCAAAGTGACCGGCGGAAAAAAGAGAAATATTTTGTGCACATACCGGGAACCCTTTTCTTATCTGGATACCGAAGGCGTGGACTTTTCGCAGATTGAACGAAAGCAGATCAAAGAAGAAACACTTGCAGCTCCGGTGAAACAGGGGGAAAAAGCCGGAGAACTGCAGTATTTTCTGAACGGAAAACAGATCGGAAGTGTGGATATCCTGACGACAGAAGAAGTGCAGAGGGCAGGTTTTGTGGATTATTTCCAGGAAGGTGTGGATGCGTTTTTACTTTAGGATCGAAATGATGTTAAGCACCAAAAGATGCCATACGAATTGTTCCGTACTTCGTACTCCCACAATTCTACCCGCTATTCGCATATCGTGAAGCTTACGCTCCACTTTTATGCTCATATCGGGGCGGGTCATTAAGCCATAAAACCACTCCTGTGCAAGCACATCGTGGTTTCAGGCTTTTGACCCTGGCATCAAATATATTTTGACCATAACGACATCCTATGTTATAGTTGTAGTTATGAGAAAGATATTTTATGAGATAGGGACAACAAAAAAACAGAAAGAAGATACCACAAAGCGAGAAATGGTCCTGTTTTGTTTGAGTGACCTGCACGGGACCTGTTACGAACCAGGAAACCGGCCGATCATCGAGTGTGCCTGGAATCAGAAACCGGATCTGATACTGGCTTCGGGCGATATGTTAAGCGGAGACAGGGAGGAGGGCGATGCCATAGCAGTGGCTCTGCTCTCCCGTCTTTCGGATCTTGCACCGGTCTGTTTTGTAAACGGAAACCATGAGATGTGTGTGGAGAGACATCAGCCGGAGCGATATCAGAAATTTATGGATGATCTGAAAAACGGCGGCGTGCAGGTTCTGCACAACGAGACGGCATGGTTCTGGATCGACGGTGAGAAAGTTGCCGTGACCGGGTATGAGCTGCCGTGGGAATATTACCGGCGGTTCAGCCGCAGACATCCGTCCGTTGTCGGCATGGAGCGAAGCATCGGAAAACGAAAACAGGATGCATACCAGATCCTTCTGACACACAATCCGGTCTTTTTTGAAGAATATGCTGCCTGGGGTGCGGACTTTACTTTTGCCGGACATCTGCACGGCGGTTTTATCCGTTTGCCGTATTTTGGCGGAGTCATCAGCCCGCAGTTCCAGCTGTTCCCGAAGTACGACCACGGTCTGTATCAGATGGATACAAGCAGCATGGTCGTCGGTGCCGGCATGGGTAATCATTCCGGCCTGTTTCGGATCAACAATCCGACCGAGATCGTTACCGTGCGGATCAAGAGGTGAAATTATGGGGATTGCAGTAAAATTACAGGCTTTTGAAGGACCACTCGACCTGCTTCTGCACCTGATCGAAAAGAATAAAGTCAGCATTTATGATATACCGATCGCTGAGATCACCGACCAGTACATGGCGTATCTCCATGAAATGAAAAAGCAGGATCTTGGCGTGATGAGTGAGTTCCTTCTGATGGCGGCAACGCTTCTGGATATCAAATCACGGATGCTGCTCCCGAAAGAAGTGAACGAAGAGGGCGAAGAGGAAGATCCGCGTCAGGAACTGGTGCAGCAGCTGCTCGAATATAAGATGTATAAATATATTTCTTATGAACTTAAGGAACGCAGGCAGGATGCCGCTCAGGTTCTCTACCATAAGCAGGATCTGCCGGAAGAAGTGAAGGCATATAAGCAGCCGGTATCCACAGAAGAGCTGCTTGCGGGCGTGACACTTTCCAGGATGCACCGGATTTTTGTGGATATCATACGGCGGCAGAACAACCGCATCGATCCGATCCGCAGTACGTTCGGCACACTGCAGAAAGAAGAAGTAGACATGGATCAGATGCGGGAAAAAGTGGCAGAATATATTGAGCAGCACGAAGTCTGCAATTTTCGGGAACTGCTTCTTGGACAGGCAACGAAAATGCAGGTTATCATAGCATTTCTCATCATTCTGGAGATGATGAAGGAAGGCGTTATTACGATCGTTCAGGAGGAAAGTTTCGGTGAGATCCACATCGCAAAAAACAAGACAGATGAAAGCGGCAGTTGAGGCGATCCTGTTTGCCATGGGCGGATCGGTGGAAGTCGAAAAGATTGCAGCGGCACTTGAGATGAAGGTTGAAAGTACAGAAGAACTGCTCGCAGATATGATGGAGCAATATAAAAAAGAAGACAGAGGGATTCAGATCGTGGAGCTGGAACATGCCTATCAGCTCTGCACCAAAAAAGAGATGTATGAATATCTGATCCGGGTGGCGAAACAGCCCAAAAAGGCAACACTGTCTGATGTGGCACTGGAAACGTTGTCGATCATCGCCTACAAGCAGCCGGTCACAAAAGCGGAGATCGAGAAGATCCGCGGGGTAAAAAGTGACCATGCGATCAATAAACTGATTGAGTATGATCTGGTCAGAGAGCTTGGCAGGATCGATGCACCGGGCAAACCGATCGTTTTTGGGACAACGGAAGAATTTTTACGCAGTTTCGGAGTGCAGTCGCTGGATGAGCTTCCGGTGATCAGCACGGTCAAAATGGAAGACTTTAAAGCAGAGGCAGAAGAAGAAGTACAGCTGAAACTGGACATATAGGGATATTGAGGCAGAAAGATACCGGCCTTTGTATCCGGGAAAGGATTGGAGATGTTTTATGCCAACCACATATACACATGATGTTTTTGGAAAAATGGTTTATCAGAAGCTTCCGGAAAATTTAAAAGAAATCGTGGAAGAGCATATGAATGCTTACCGGATCGGCCAGCATGGACCGGATATTCTTTTTTATTATCATCTGTTCCATGAAAATCCGGTCAATCAGAAGGGAATGGCGATGCATGAACAGATCGCAGCCTCGTTTTTTCGAAAATGCAAAGAATACTGTCAGGAAACCGGGGATGAAGAGGCACTGGCATATGTATTTGGATTTATCTGCCATTATATGCTGGACAGTACGTGTCATCCCTATATTGCAAAATACATGGAGAAGACCGGGGCAAGGCATGATGAGATCGAAACAGAGTTGGATCGTTATCTGATGGAAAGATCGGGGAAGAATCCGTTTCGTTTTAAGCCGGCAGCCCAGCTGAAAGCATCAAAAGAGAGCGTGCGTGCGGTCTCGGCCATTTTGGAACTGCCAGAAAAGACAGTGCGAAAAAGCATAAATTCTCTGAAATTTTATACGGGAATTACGGTGTGCCACAGATTTCCAAAGAGGATGCTTTTGCTGTGGGGGATGCGGCTGATCGGAGCCTATGACAGCATTCAGGGTCATATCATGCGAAAAAGACCGCTCAGACGCTGTGAACAGAGCACAGAGGAGCTGATGGCACTGCTTCGCCTGGCGATTCCGGAGACGGTGACCGTTCTGGAAGATTTTTATGATACGCTCGAAGATATACAGAATCTGAACGGTCGTTTTGAGCGGAATTATGAGTAGAGCGTATCCGATGTGCATAAAAAAAGAAAAAGAACACACACTGTAACATACCGGATGCCGTGTGCATGCGGAAAAAACAGATGGGAAGTGTGTGCAGTGAAAAAAAGAATTACGGTGATCCGAAGCTTTATAATCTTTATGCTGTTGCTGCTTGCAGCACCGGTATCTGCAAAAGCAGAAGATATGCAGCTGTACGCCCAGTCAGCCGTCCTGATGGATGGAGATTCCGGGCGTATTTTGTTTGGAAAAAATGAGCAGGAAGTACGTGCCATGGCGAGCACGACAAAGATCATGACCTGCATTCTGGTACTGGAAAATACAGATCCATCCGATACGGCAGCAGCCTCCGAAAACGCAGCCATGCAGCCAAAAGTACACCTTGGTGTACAAAAGGGAGAAACTTTTTACGTAAAGGATCTGCTTTATTCTCTGATGCTGGAGAGCCACAACGATGCGGCTGTGATCCTGGCAGAAAAGACGGCAGGCAGTGTGGAAGCTTTTGCGGAAAAAATGAATCAGAAAGCAGAAGAGATCGGATGCAGCGACACGCATTTTGTGACACCGAACGGACTCGATGACGAAGATGCGGGCGGAGAACACGCAACGACGGCTGTGGATCTTGCAAGAATCCTGCGTTACTGCATCATGCAGTCACCGAAAAGGGATGAATTTCTTGAAATCACCCGCACAAAAACGTATGAATTTTCAGATGTAGAGCAGAAGAAACATTACAGCTGTTACAATCACAATGCATTCCTCGATATGATGGAAGGGGCACTGACCGGAAAGACTGGATTTACCGGAAAGGCAGGTTACTGTTATGTCGGGGCACTGGAAAGCGAAGGCAGAACCTTTGTGGTGGCACTGCTTGGCTGCGGCTGGCCGAACAACCGGAGCTATAAGTGGACAGATACGAAAAAGCTGATGGATTATGCAAAAGAACATTTTTACATCCGGGAATTTGAAATGAACGCACAGACACCGCAGGTGCTGGTGGAAGACGGGATTCCGGCAAGTGGAAAGATCAAAGATCCATGTCTTGTAAAAACGGCGGTGCAGTCCCGGGGCGGGCAGACAAAAGAGCATAAGATCCGCCTTCTTGTATCGGATGAAGATGAGGTGAAGCTGGTCTGCCATATGAAAACGAAAACAGCGGCTCCCCTTGAAGCAGATACGGTGATGGGAAACGTAACGCTGTTTTTAAATAATGAAAAAATCAAAGAAAACGAGATCGTGACTGCGGATGGGGCAGAACGCATCAGTCTGTCGTGGTGTGCCGGGCAGATCATAAAAAAGTTTTTCATATCCTGATGATGACGGAAAAGAAAAGGTTAGAATATCATTCGGTCATTCTTACATGCAAAGTAAGAGGTTTGAGGCTATGTTCAAAATTCAACGAAAGAGTTTAAAATTCAACGAAAAATGAAATAAAATGAATGTGCATGACGGAACATGAATGAAATTCGGATTATTTCTGGTGTTGTGCTACAAAAAAAGTGAGAAAAACGAGAAAATACTTGCTAAATCTTCCAAAAACCATTACAATTACAATCGGCAGAAAATTTTTTTTCTTTTAATAAATTATTAATGGAGGGCTGAACAATGAGTAATACAGCACAAAACTTGGCAAGTACAAGAATCGCTTCTTTACTTGATGAGAACAGCTTTGTTGAAATCGGAGGTTGTGTGACTGCCAGAAACACAGATTTCAACCTGAAGCAGACAGCAACACCGTCAGACGGTGTAATCACAGGTTATGGTGTGATCGACGGCAATCTGGTCTATGTTTACAGCCAGGATGCATCTGTACTGGGCGGCACCATCGGTGAAATGCATGCAAAGAAAATCGCACGTCTGTACGATATGGCATTAAAGATGGGTGCACCGGTGATCGGACTGATCGACTGTGCAGGTATCCGTCTGCAGGAAGCAACCGATGCACTGAATGCACTGGGTGAGATTTATGCAAAACAGGTACTGGCATCCGGTGTGATCCCACAGATCACAGCTGTATTTGGTACCTGCGGCGGCGGTATGGCACTTATGCCGGCTCTGACAGATTTTACATTCATGGAGAGCAAAAACGCAAAATTATTTGTAAATTCTCCGAACGCACTGGAAGGAAACGAAGTTTCCAAATGCAATACCGCATCCGCAAAATTCCAGAGTGAGGACGCAGGACTGGTTGACTTTACTGGCAGCGAAGACGAAGTTCTCTCAGGTATCCGCAAACTGGTAACGCTGCTTCCGGCAAACAACGAAGAAGATGCAGTGGATGACTGCAGCGATGATCTGAACCGTGTATGTGCAGATCTTGCAAATGCAGCAGGCGATACGGCGATCCTTCTTTCCAACATCGCAGATGACCAGGATTTTGTTGAGACAAAAGCGGACTATGCAAAAGAGATGGTAACCGGTTTCCTGAAACTGAACGGAACAACCGTCGGAGCTGTAGCAAACCGTACGGAAGTTTACGGTGCAGACGGTGAAAAAGCAGAAGAGTTTGAAGCAGTCCTGACTGCAAGAGGAGCAAGAAAAGCAGCCAGATTCGTAAAATTCTGTGACGCATTCAATATCCCGGTACTGACTCTGACCAATGTAACCGGTTTCAAGGCAGACAAACATTCTGAGAGATGCATCGCAACCGCAGTTGCAGAGATGACACATGCATTTGCAGATGCTACCGTTCCGAAGGTAAATGTGATCATCGGAAAAGCTTACGGAAGTGCCTATGTTGCCATGAACAGCAAGGCAGTCGGAGCAGATATGACTTATGCATGGGAAGATGCGAGCATTGGCATGATGGATGCAAAACTGGCAGCCAAGATCATGTATGCGGATGCTGACGCAGCTACGATCAACGAAAAGGCAGCAGAATATGCAAGCCTGCAGGAGAGCGTACAGTCCGCAGCAGCAAGAGGATATGTTGATACCATCATTTCCGCAGAAGACACCAGAAAGTATGTAATCGGTGCATTTGAAATGTTATTCACAAAGAGAGAAGACCGCCCGGCGAAAAAACATGGCACGGTATAAGTGAGGTGAATAATATGAATCGAAAATTAAAAAGTTTATTGGCGATGGTCTGTGTACTGGCTCTGACACTTGCCATGTCCGTATGTGCATTTGCAGCAGATACCGTGACAGAGGATGAGGCTGCCAACTACAAGTCCGCAGCAGAGACACTGATCTCACAGATCGCAGGATTTTCTGATGAAGAAATCGAAAACTATCTTGCACAGGATGATGCATTTACCACGGCGACCATGGAGTCCTGGAAAAGTGTAAAAGATGAGCTTGGTGCTTATTCTTCCATCGTTTCCCAGGATGTGGAAAAAGACGGAGACGTTGTTACGATCTCAACCGTTGCTCAGTTTGAAAAAGCAAAAGCAGATGTTGTCCTGATGCTGGATTTAGGTCAGCAGATGTACACCAGCATGACCTACAGCGTACAGTATTCTCTGGCAGCAAATATGCAGCGTGCCGGAATGAACACACTGATGGGAATCGGCATCGTATTTCTGATGCTGCTATTCTTAAGCTTTGTGATCGGACTGTTCAAGTACATAGAGAAATTCCAGAATGTCGGCAAGAAGAAAGCCGCAGAGGAAGCACCGAAAGCAGAAGAGGCACCTGCACCGGCAATCGCCCAGAGCGAAGCGGCAGATGAAGATTTTGCAGATGACCTGGAACTGGTAGCGGTTATTTCCGCAGCGATCGCAGCTTACGAAAATACTTCAGGAGACAGTTTTGTTGTCCGTTCAATCAAGAAATCAAATAAATGGCACAGAGCCTGACAGGAGGATTTGAAATGAAAACATATACAATCACAGTAAATGGTACAGCTTATGATGTAACAGTAGAAGAAGGAACAGGAAGTGCAGCACCTACAGCACCAAAGGCAGCTCCGAAGGCAGCACCAAAAGCAGCTCCAAAAGCAGCTCCGAAGGCAGCAGCAGGTGCAGGTTCCGTTAAAGTAGAAGCTTCCGTACCGGGCAAAGTCCTGAAAATCGAAGCTTCTGTAGGACAGAGCGTAAAAGCAGGTGACAACATCATCATTCTGGAAGCTATGAAGATGGAGATCCCTGTAGTAGCACCTCAGGACGGAACCGTTGCAAGCATTGATGTTGCAGTTGGTGCAGCAGTTGAAAATGGTGATGTTCTGGCAACCATGAACTAAGATATTGGAGGTTGAATTATGTCATACGTAATCGATACGTTGTCCAACCTGCTCCATCAAACGGCGTTTTTTAACCTGACCTGGGGAAACTACCTGATGATCGCAGTTGCCTGTGTATTCCTTTTCCTGGCAATCGCAAAAGGTTTTGAACCGCTGCTTCTGGTTCCGATCGCATTCGGTATGCTTCTGGTTAATATTTACCCGGATATCATGGCATCACCGGAAGAGACATCAAACGGTGTAGGTGGACTTTTACATTATTTCTATTTACTGGATGAGTGGAGTATTCTGCCGTCCCTGATCTTTATGGGTGTCGGTGCGATGACGGACTTTGGTCCGCTGATTGCAAATCCGATCAGTTTCCTGCTTGGTGCAGCAGCACAGCTTGGTATCTATGCAGCTTACTTCCTGGCAATCCTGATGGGATTCAACGGAAAAGCAGCAGCAGCAATCTCCATCATCGGTGGTGCTGACGGCCCGACTTCGATCTTCCTTGCAGGAAAGCTGGGACAGTCCGCACTGATGGGACCGATCGCAGTGGCAGCATATTCCTATATGTCACTGGTGCCGATCATCCAGCCGCCTATCATGAAACTTCTGACCACAGAAAAAGAACGTAAGATCAAAATGCAGCAGCTCCGTCCGGTTTCTAAACTGGAGAAGATCCTGTTCCCGATCATCATCACGATCGTTGTGTGTATGATCCTGCCGACAACAGCTCCGCTGGTTGGTATGCTGATGCTCGGTAACCTGTTCCGCGAGAGCGGTGTTGTAAAACAGCTGACAGAAACTGCTTCAAACGCAATGATGTACATCGTAGTTATCCTGCTTGGTACTTCTGTAGGTGCATCTACAAGTGCAGAAGCATTCCTGAACCTGGATACTCTGAAAATCGTAGCACTTGGTCTGATCGCATTTGCATTCGGTACCGCGGGCGGTGTTCTGTTTGGTAAACTGATGTGCAAGCTCTCAGGCGGCAAGATCAACCCGCTGATCGGTTCCGCAGGTGTGTCTGCCGTACCAATGGCAGCCCGTGTATCTCAGAAAGTCGGTGCAGAGGCAGATCCGACCAACTTCCTGCTGATGCATGCAATGGGACCTAACGTAGCAGGTGTTATCGGTACAGCCGTTGCGGCCGGTACATTCATGGCTATTTTCGGTGTATAAAACGTTATTAACTTAGGAGGATATAGATCATGGCAGATATTGCAAAAAAGCAGAATAATGCAAAAAAACCAGTTGGTATTACAGAAACAATTCTGCGTGACGCACATCAGTCTCTGATTGCAACCCGTATGACAACAGAGCAGATGCTTCCGATCGTAGAAAAAATGGATCAGGTTGGATATCATTCCGTAGAATGCTGGGGAGGTGCAACGTTTGATGCTTCCTTACGTTTCCTGAAAGAAGATCCATGGGAAAGACTTCGTAAATTCCGTGCCGGATTCAAAAACACAAAACTGCAGATGCTGTTCCGTGGAACATCCTGGGATACCGTCCATATGCAGATGATGTGGTAGAATATTTCGTACAGAAATCCATCGCAAACGGTATCGATATCATCCGTATCTTTGACTGTATGAATGACCTGCGTAACCTGCAGACCGCAGTCAAAGCAGCAAACAAAGAAAAAGGACATGCACAGGTAGCACTGTCTTACACCCTGGGTGATGCTTACACCCTGGATTACTGGACAAAGATGGCAAAAGACGTTGAGAACATGGGTGCAGACTCCATCTGTATCAAAGACATGGCAGGTCTTCTGCTTCCGTACAAAGCAACCGAACTGGTAACCGCTCTGAAAAAAGCAGTTAAGATCCCGGTTCAGCTGCATACACACTACACCTCCGGTGTTGCTTCCATGACTTACCTGAAAGCCGTAGAAGCCGGTATCGATGTCATCGATACTGCAATGTCACCGTTCGCACTGGGAACTTCTCAGCCGGCAACCGAAGTTATGGTAGAGACCTTCAAAGGCACACCATACGATACCGGCCTGGATCAGAAGCTTCTGGCAGAGATTGCTGATTACTTCAGACCGATCCGTGACGATGCACTGGAGAGCGGACTGCTCAATCCGAAGAACATGGGCGTAAACATCAAGACACTGCTGTACCAGGTACCGGGCGGAATGCTTTCCAACCTGACCAGTCAGCTGAAAGAGCAGCACGCAGAGGACAAGTTCTACGATGTGCTTGAGGAAGTTCCGAGAGTAAGAAAAGACCTCGGTGAGCCGCCTCTGGTTACTCCGTCCTCTCAGATCGTTGGTACACAGGCTGTATTCAATGTCATCATGGGCGAGCGTTACAAGATGGTTACCAAGGAGACAAAGGATGTTCTCTGTGGTAAGTACGGAAAGACCGTAAAACCCTTCAACAAAGAAGTACAGAAGAAGTGCATCGGCGATGCAGAAGTTATCACCTGCCGTCCGGCAGACCTTCTGAAACCGGAACTCGAGACTCTGGAAAAAGAGATGGCTCAGTACAAAGAGCAGCCGGAGGACGTTCTGTCCTACGCTCTGTTCCCGCAGGTAGCTACTGACTTCTTCAAATACAGAGAAGCTCAGCAGACCAAAGTGGATCCGACCAAGGCAGACACCAAGGATAAGGCTTATCCCGTATAATAAAAATGACTGATGAAAGACCAGTTGTAGGAAACTGCAGCTGGTCTTTTTTCTGCCAATCTGGTGTTTACAAGAGGGCGGGATTTTGTTATCATAAAGGTATCGATTCAGGAAACAGGAAAAGGAGGTGAGCTCCATGTCAATGACAGGAAAGAGAAGAAAGGCCACAGCTTTGCTGGTCGTCTTTTTTGTGCTGTTTTCGGCCCTTTATCTCAGTATGGGAATGGAAAATGGCGGGACGGAGAGCGGGAGCGCCGCCTCTGTCGTTACATGGAGGAGCGAACGGTTTTCTGTGACGGAGCAGGTAAATGTGGAGGAACTCTCCGGAGTCCGTTCGCTGATGCTCCGGCTGTTTCCCGGAATGAGACGCCATGCGGAGGAGAAGGAGAGCGGAACGCTTACCGTTACGCTGGAGTTTTTGTGTGTGCTCTATTTTCCGCATGACAGGGGAGCAGGCGGAGGCCTGTATTTCCCTGAAAGAGGCAGTGATCCGCTATATACACAGGCAGGACGGACAGAAGGATAAATCCGGTCATAAAACAGAAAAGAACCAATTGTTTTATGAAAAAATGACCGGAGGTTATACATATGGGAATAAACATTTTTGCAGGAGTTCTGATCGTGATTGTTGTTGTGGCAACCGCATATGCTGTCTGGCATGAGCTTCACTGACAAAAGAAAAAGAGTGGAAAGATGAGGAAAAAGTGACATGAGTACATTTCAGGAACTGCTGGAAAAAATGGGGCTGAAAGGGCATAAGGAGAATACGGAAGCCCTGGGCTTTTCCGAACGCATGAAAAAGATGTTCCATATGAAGGAAAAATTCGCGGAGATACCCGAAAAAGAGGTGCTGACGGAGATCCTTCAGTCGGATATGGAGAACATCAGAGGGACGATGGAAAGCCTGGATAAGGATACCTTTTCTATGGCGGCGGAGCTGATCCAGAATGCGAAAAAAATCTACATCGTAGGAATCCGAAGCTGCGAGCCCCTGGCAGATTTCCTGGGCTTTTACCTCAATATGTTATTTGATGAGGTCCATGTGGTACGGACCAACAGTGCCAGCGAAATTTTTGAGCAGCTGATGCGGATCGGGGCAGGCGATGTTCTGATCGGCATCAGCTTTCCGAAATATTCCATGCGGACCGTGAAGGCCATGGAGCTGGCCAACAGCCGGAGCGCCGGGGTGATTTCCATCACAGACAGCATTCATTCGCCGCTGAATCTCTATTCTTCCTGCAATCTCATTGCAAGAAGCGAGATGGCGTCAGTGGTGGACTCCCTGACGGCTCCGTTGAGCGTGATCAATGCGCTGATCGTGGCTCTCTGCCTCAAAAATCAGGATTCCTTAAAGCAGTCCATCGAGACTCTGGATCAGCTTTATGACGATTATCAGATTTACGGCAGAGATGAGATGGACCCTTCCGGCGGGGAGATCGAGATCTTCCACCAGGGAAGCAGGGTATGAGAAGGAGAAAAAGATGAAAAAAGTTCTGGTTATCGGCGGCGGAGCTGCCGGAATGTTTGCGGCGATTTCAGCGGCGGAGGAAGGCCACGAGGTCCATCTGTTTGAAAAAAATGAAAAATGCGGAAAAAAGCTGTACATCACAGGAAAGGGCCGTTGCAATCTCACGAATGCGTGCGAGATGGAGGAACTTTTCAACAACGTCTGCAGCAACAGCAAATTTCTCTACAGTTCGTTCTATGGCTTCACCAATCAGGATGCGATTGCCTTCTTCGAGGAGAACGGCACGAAGACCAAGGTGGAGCGGGGGGAGAGAGTCTTTCCTCTGTCCGATCATTCTTCTGACGTGATCGGAGCACTCACGAGAAAGATGCGTGCGCTGGGCGTTCAGGTACATTTAAATATAGAAGTAAAAGAAATTCTCACGGAAGAAAATAAGGTGACAGGCCTTCTTTTTTCGGACGGAACGAAGGAAATGGGAGATGTGGTGATTTTGGCTACCGGCGGTCTTTCCTATGCCAGCACGGGCTCCACGGGCGACGGCTACCGCTTTGCAGAAAAGCTGGGCCATAAGATCACGGAGCTTTCCCCTGCTCTGGTTCCGATGAATGTGAAAGAGGAGGACTGTAAGCGGCTCCAGGGCCTGTCGCTCAAGAATGTCCGCGTTTCCCTTTCTGCCGGAAAGAAATGTTTTTATGAGGATTTTGGCGAGATGATGTTCACCCATTTCGGCGTGACAGGACCGCTGATCCTGAGCGCCAGCAGCCAGATCCCGAAGAAATTTCGGGGGCAGGAGCTGACTCTTTCCATCGATCTCAAGCCGGCCCTTACGCCGGAACAGCTGGACGACCGGCTCTTAAGAGATTTTTCCAGGGAGAAAAATAAACAGTTCAAAAACGTTCTGGGAGGCCTTTTCCCGTCGAAACTCATCCCGATTATGGTGGAAAGATCAGGAATTGAGCCTGAAAAACAGGTAAATGCCATAGAAAAGGCAGAAAGATTGCAATTTGTAGAAAAAATTAAAAATTTTAGGTTGACCGTAACCGGACTCAGAGATTATAATGAAGCTATTATTACCAGAGGCGGAATCTGTGTGAAAGAGGTCAATCCTTCGACCATGGAATCCAAGCTGGTATCCGGACTGTTTTTCGCAGGTGAGGTCTTGGATCTGGATGCTCTTACCGGAGGCTTTAATCTTCAGATTGCCTGGTCCACCGCCTATGCAGCCGGAAAAGGAGTTTAGGAGGTTATCAATGGGATTCAACATTGCGATTGACGGACCGGCCGGCGCTGGCAAAAGCACCATCGCACGCCGGACGGCCCAGGAGCTCTCCTTTATCTATGTAGATACAGGAGCTCTTT
>OLPQ01000627.1_pt1 | contig 29539 bp, 20 predicted proteins | sample 1672451 | NCBI WGS metagenome assembly OLPQ01 (sample SAMEA3136687, study PRJEB25190) | human gut metagenome | biome: human gut; feature: human-associated habitat; material: faeces | place: Austria | collected 2013
GTCAAGGAGAAGTTCGCCAAGCAGACCCAGCTGATGGAACAGCCCGGCATGGCGGAATGCGCCACCGCGTTGCTTTCCGGCATTGTGGACGCCGCCACCACCGACGACATCATTCTCGCCGGCCTCGCATCCGCCTCACGTGGACGCCTGCGCGTGGTGGGCAAGGCGTTCACCCAGGAGTATTACGGCATCGGTGTCAAGAAGGGCAACACCGAGCTGAAGAACAAAATCAACAACGCCATCACCGATATGATTCAGGACGGTTCTTGGCAAAGGGCCATTTCCGACAACACCAGGGGAGTGGCCTACACGCCGAACGCCAAGTACAATCCGCCGGTGCCGAATGGAAAGGGGAATAAGTGATGGACGGATTCCTCGCGTTGTTCAGCCAATACAACATTCCCGGCGCGTTTCTGGTGAACATCGAGCTGACCCTGTGGTCGGCGTTGTTCTCCACGATTCTGGGCGTCATCCTCGTGATGATGCGCATTTCTCCGATCGCCTCGCTCCGTACCGTTTCCGGTACCTACGTCGAACTGTTCAAGAACCTGCCGCTGACCATCATCATGGTGTTCATGGTGCTGGGTGCCTATGCGCAGCTGAAGCTCAGCTTCTCCGACACCTTCGCCACGAACTTCTTCTGGCTCGCGGTCACCGGCCTGAGCCTGTACACGGCGGCGTTCGTGTGCGAATCGCTGCGTTCGGGCATCAACACCGTGCCGATTGGCCAGGCCGAGGCCGCACGAGCGCTGGGCTTGGGCTTCATGCAGTCCGCTACTGAGATTATCCTGCCGCAGGCCTTCCGAGGCTCCGTGGCGCCGCTCGGCAACACGCTGATCGCACTGCTCAAGAACTCCACCGTGGCCGCCGCCGCATCCGTGGCCACCGAAACATCCTCGCTGATGAGCGAGATGATCGAATTCCGCCCCGACGTGATCATCCAGATCTTCCTGATCTTCGCGCTCGGCTACGTGATCCTGATCATCCCCATCGGCATGCTCACCACGTACCTGTCCAACAAGCTCGCCGTAAGGAGGTGACGGATATGGCCGATACTTCGAATTCCGTGCTGTTCGACGCGCCCGGTCCCAAGGGCCGGCGCACCATTCGCATCGTCAACTGGATCGCAGGCATTCTGTTCGCGGTGGTGCTCGTGCTTATCCTCATGCGCCTGCACAACCCGCCGGACGGCGAGAATCAGCTCAGCTGGGAGCTGTGGAAGCCCGCCGTCGAACGAGAGGCGTGGACCGACTTCTACCTGCCCGGACTGTGGATGACCATCAAGGCCACCATCGTGGCCGTGGTGGGTGCCGTGGTGTTCGGCTTGGTGTTCGGCGTGGGCCGACTGCTGCCGAACCCGTTGGTACGTGGCGTCTCCGCCGTGATCGTCGAGTTCTGCCGTGCGGTTCCCGTGCTGCTGCTCATGATCTTCTTCTGGCGATGGTTCGCGTTCGCGGGCCTGCCCAGCCCGTCCTATTGGGCCGTGGTGCTGGCCTTGGTGCTGTACAACGGTTCGGTGGTCGCCGAACTGGTGCGCTCCGGCGTCGGCAATCTGCCGGGCGGCCAGCGTGAGGCCTCGCTCGCTTTGGGCCTGACCGAAACGCAGTCGCTGATGGAGATCGAGGTGCCGCAGGCCGTCTACGCCATGCTGCCGGCCGCCGTCACCCAGCTGGTCGTGGTGTTGAAGGATACCGCCCTAGGCTCGATCATCATGTATACCGACCTGCTGCAGGAATCGCGCCGACTCGGCTCGATGTACTTCAACATCCTGCAGACGCTGGTCATGGCCGCGGTGATTTACTTCATCGCCTGCTGGCTGTTGTCGAGGCTCGCCGAATGGCTGCCCTCGCGCATGCAGCAGCGTACGGCCGCACCCGCCGAACCCGAGCCGCTGGCGCCGATCGCCGCCGGCGACCCGTCCAATGTCAACCAGATCGCTGTGGCCAAGGAGGTCGAAGAGCTGCCGCTGGGCGGTACGCCGCGCAAATACCATGTGCATCACCGTGGCACCAACGCCTCGATTCGCAACTGGCGGCGCACCCGCTACGAACAGGGATATGACGCCACCCAGCCCGAGTCACAGGTTGACCCGGAAACCGGCGAATTCCAGGAGTCTCAAAAGCCTGAGGACAAGCCAGAGGCCTGACAGTCAGCTCAATCGCCGCTAAGCCGGCACGAAGAATTTACTGAGTGTTTGACTGGGCTCCGGCTACGTAGCCTTCACGGAGGATAGGTTGGAACATATGAAGATGTTCCGGCACCTATCCTCCGTTTTTGCTATTGCGACCATTGCGCCGCTGGCGTTGGCGGCCGCGCTAGCCGTGACGCCTGCAATCGCACAGGCCGACCAGCTGCCCAACCCGGATTGGGTGGCATTGCTCTCCGACTACGAAAAGAACTATTGGCAGGCCCCCACCGATGCCGAACACGGTGGCAAGGTGCTCGACGCCGATACAATGAAACTCGACGAAGATTTGGCCGTGGCAATTAACCACAAAGCCGCCGAAAATCTCGATAAGGATGGCCTGAACGCCCAACGCAAGCGTGCGCTCGTCGACTCCGATCTGCAAGCCGAGGAAGCCATGCCGGACGCGCTCGGTCCGGTGCTTGGCAAATATATGAGCGAAGGGCTCAAATCCGGGAAACTCAACGCCGTCGCCGATATCTTCTCCTTTAACGTGGCCTCCACCTACGTCTCAAAACGTGCGGCCATGCATCCGCGCCCCTATCTGAACCGTGCGGAAAGCAGCTACGGCGGCACTAACGATCTCGCCGGACTGCCCGCCACGCTTGACATCAAGCAATCACCCTCATGGCTCGAACACGTGCCCGGCTACTCGAACTTGCAGAAAAACAGTTCCTACCCCTCCGGCCACACTACCGGCGCCTATTCGTGGGGTATCGCGCTGGCCGGCATGATTCCCGAACTCGCGCCGCAAATCATGGCCCGCACTTCGGAGGCCGGCAACAACCGCATCGTGCTCGGCGTGCATTATCCGCTTGACATCATGGGCGGGCGCATTGGCGCATCCGCCCAGAACGGGCAGTACTGGCATAACGAATTCGCTTCGTCCATCGTGCCCGCGTCCCGGCAGCTGCGGGACTATCTGGTGTCCCGCTGCGCCGCGGACGGCCACGGCACTACCCTCGCCGCCTGCATCGCCAACACCAAGGCCTCCGGTTCGGGCGGCTACACCAACGATTTTCTGGACCCGGTGGCCACCGAGCCGGTCGCGGACCAGGCCTCGGCCGTGCGCGTCTACACCGCACGCCTGACCTACACCTTCCCGCAAGACACCGCCCAGTCCGGCGCTGATTTCGTGGCACCGCGCGGGGCGGCGGACGTGCTGCGACTGGCCTATCCCGAACTGCACGCCGATCAGCGCAACGCGATTTTGAAAGCCACTGCCTTGGATTCCGGATACCCCCTATGGCAATCGAGCGACGGCTGGCAGCGTATCAACTGGGCCAAAGCCCTGTGCGCCCGCGTCACCTTGGATAAGCACGGCGATGTGGCCAAGGTCGAGACCGCCGACCAAGTGGCGCTTACCGGCCCGAGTGTGGTCAATGCCCAGTACACCGACGCGGGCAATCACCCGGCGTCGGATAGCTCGGCGGGTGAAAACAGTGCCATTGCGGCCGGACCGGATCTCGCCACCCTCCATGCCGCGCAACGACCGGCGTTGATCAGCGTAGCTATCGGTACCGCTGTAATCGCGATTGTCGGCGGAATACGGACGGTTCGACGCAAATCCAAGAACTAGCTTCAGCAGTAATTCAGCCAAAGTTCAGTCGCGCTGCTCACCGCTGCGGTGACACTGAGCAGCATCGCCCTGATCGGCGTGCCCGCTGCGACTGCGGACGAGCAGCAGACCACTGCCGAACAGAACACGGCTGCCAAACCATCCGTAATCATCAACGAGGTCTATGCCGGCAATACGAAAGCTGCCGGAGACCCGGATAGCAAGCGTTGCGATTGGGTCGAGCTCAAGAACACCGGCTCCACAGACGTTGACGTGAAGGGCTGGGGCATCTACGACAGCGGCAAGAAAGCCAAGAAGCACTACACCATCGGCGCCAGCGAAGTAACGAATACGGACACCGTCATCAAAGCCGGCGGATATCTGGTGGCATACATCGACCCCGACAAGGCAAAGCCTGCCAAAACCTGCGATGCCGCTCCCGATATGAAAGTCTCCTCGATCAAGAGCGACAATCTGATAGTCACGATTCTGGCCACTTCGAATTGTGATGATAAGAACGCATCCACGAAATTCAATGATTCGGCCACCCGACTCACGTTGCAGGACAGCGACGATAATGTCGTGGCCGATGCCGTGTTCGATTTTTCAGGCGACAACGCCAAAACCATCTCCGGGGATACCGGTACGAAAATCAAGGTATCGTACGCGTCCTCGCAGTACTATCGTCCCGCGAATGAAATCGGCGCCAACCCGTCTGACTTGTCCGTCAAGTCCGTCACCGGTTCGGACAAGGGCGCCGGCGCCGCTGCCTCGTCCGATTCAGGCGTGATAAGCGGCAGCAACGTTACGGATGACGAAGCCGAAAATAATGCAAGCAAGGCATTGGATTGGCAGGTCGAGCACGACAAGGACTCCGCAGAGCTGTTCTATTCCACGTATACCGCACAGCTGTCCAGCAAGCGTAAGGGTATGGAGGCTGAAGGCAAGACCTGGAACTACCGCGATATTCTTGCGCAATTCATCACGATGCACAACAAGAATTCAAACGTACTGCTTATCTGGTCGGGTGACTGGCCCGCCTACAGCAGCAATTCCGACAAATACTATGTGATTCTTGCCGGTGAGGGCTTCGACTCGACAGATGAGGCTTGGAATTGGTGCAAAGCCAACAATTACGGTCCGAACGACTGCATGCCTATAGATTTGCAGTAACAGGCGAAATGTGAATGTCGCTACGTTGCTAGGTCTCCTGAGTTACAAGACGTACAATCGGGAGCATGGCCAAGGACGACGACAGAACCAACGAGCCTGAAGAGGCCGGCAAGTGGGGTACGGCCGGAAAATCCTCAGGAAAGAACAACAAGAACGGCAAGGGAAAGGAATCCAAAACCGATCGACGGATCGACAAGGTATTACAGCTCGCGGTGGATCGCATAGACACCATCGACTCCAGTGCCAGCGTGCCTGAACGACTGGCGCGTGCGGCGAAATCCAGTGAACTGCTCAGCGCCGTATGGTCGTTGCCGCCCGCTCAACGTCTTATGTTCCACCACGGCATGCAGGTCACTGATGTCGAAGGCGATTCCACTCCCGGATTCGACGGCAATAAAGAGGACGCCGAGAAGTTCATTTCGATCAGCTCCTCCGAAATCGCCCGATACCAGCGGCTCATGTACGCGAATGGCGTCAAAGGCTCGACACGGCGGCTGCTCATCGTGCTGCAAGGCATGGATGCCTCCGGCAAGGGCGGCATTGTGCGTCACGTGTTCAGCCAAGGCGACCCGATGGGCATCCATTACCATGGCTTCGGCAAGCCTACGGCCGAGGATCTCGACCACGACTTCCTCTGGCGTGTGAAGCGTGAATTGCCCAAGCCGGGGTGGATTGCCGTATTCGACCGCTCCCATTATGAAGATGTGGTCATGCCGCACGTCTATGGCACCTATCCCGAAGACGTATGGCGTGCCCGCTACGACCAGATCAACGATTTCGAACGTGAACTGGCCGCCAGCGGATGCGCCATCCTCAAGATCTTCCTCGTGGTAAGCCAGGAAGAACAGAAAAAACACTTTCTTGGGAGGCTGGATGATCCCACCAAGTTCTGGAAATTCGATATCTCCGACCTCGAGGCCCGCGACCGATGGGATGAGTACATGTTCGCTTGGCAGGAAGTGTTCGAGAAAACCAGCACGGCCGCCGCACCGTGGTACCTCGTTCCGGCCGATAACCGCTGGTATTCGCGAGCCGTGGTCTCCGAACTGCTGCGCACCACCTTGAAGAACATGAACATGACCTGGCCTCCCCTCGAACCCGAGGTGGACCCCGACGAGGTGCGCCGCCGGTTGGCGTGAGCGATCCTCCCATTGGCGGAGCCAAGCGCATGGCACAGCTCTTCGCATGGCTCCGCCCGCTGGCGGGAGGCGTCGCATAGCGACGGAGGGCGGCTCGTGCCGTCGGAATAGGCCACTAGGTAGACTGAGCATTATGACTGACGAGAAGGAATACGGATCCCTGGGGCGGCTGGCCCCCGAATGGGACGGCGACGGACGCGAACGGAATCTTACGGCCGACGACATCTACGAACGGTTCTTCGGCTGGGTGGAAGACGTCAAGGGCATCGAGCCGTGGCCGCATCAGGAAGAGGCCATTATGGACCTCTTGGCCGGCGACCATGTGATTTTGAATACCCCGACCGGTTCGGGCAAATCGCTGGTGGCGCTCGGCATGCACTTCGCCGCCCTATGCACTGGCCGCCGCTCCTATTACACCGCTCCGATCAAGGCGCTGGTGTCGGAGAAATTCTTCGACTTGGTCGAAGTGTTCGGCCGCGACAACGTCGGCATGATCACCGGCGACAGCCACATCAACGCGGACGCGCCGATCATCTGCTGCACCGCCGAAATCCTCGCCAATCAGGCTTTGCGCGAAGGCACCCATGCCGACGTGGGCCTTGTGGCGATGGACGAATTCCATTATTACGGTGATCCGGAGCGCGGTTGGGCGTGGCAGGTGCCACTGCTCACGCTGCCGCAGACCCAGTTCCTGCTGATGAGCGCCACGCTCGGCAATGTGGACGCCATTGCCGACAAGCTCTCCGATCTGAACGACACCCCGGACGTGGATGTAATCGCCGACGCGCCGCGACCGGTGCCGTTAAGCTACGAATACACGCTCGATCCGATGGAAAAAACCGTGGAACTCGCCTTCCGCAACGGCGAAACCCCGATTTATGTGGTCCATTTCTCGCAGGACGCCGCGCTGGAGACCGCGCAGGCGCTCGCCTCCACCGGTGTATCCAGCAAGGAACAGCGCCAAGCCATCGCAGAAGCCATCAAAGGCGTCAAGTTCACCACAGCCTTCGGCAAGATTCTGCAGCGACTGCTGCGCACCGGTGTCGGCATCCATCATGCCGGCATGCTGCCTCGCTACCGCCGCCTGGTCGAACAGCTCGCCCAGCAGGGTCTGCTGCCGGTGATTTGCGGCACCGATACATTGGGCGTCGGCATCAATGTGCCGATTCACTCCGTGGTGCTCACGGCCCTGACCAAGTTCGACGGCACCAAGATGCGCCGCCTGCGCGCCCGCGAATTCCACCAGATTGCCGGACGAGCTGGCCGTATGGGATTCGATACCGAGGGACTGGTGATCGCCGAGGCTCCCGAATATGAAATCGAAAACCAGAAAGCCATCGCCAAGGCCGGGGGAGATCCGAAGAAACTCAAGAAGGTCAAGCGCAAGAAGGCGCCGGAAGGTTTTGTGACCTGGAACCAGAGCACGTTTGATAAGCTCATCGACGCCGAACCGGAAACCCTGGTCCCGCACCTGAAAATCACGCATTCGATGGTGCTCAATGAAGTGGCGCAGGGCGGTGACGCCCGTGCCCGTATCGACGATCTCATCGACGATTCCGCGCAGACCCCCGACCAAAAGGAGCATCTGCACCAGCGGGCCGACGAGATTTTCCAAACCCTGTTCGATACCGAAGTCATCGAAACCGAGGACCGCAAGGACGGCGGCAAGGACTACTACATGACCCTTGATATGCCGGACGACTTCGCCCTCGACCAGCCGCTCTCCCCGTTCCTGCTGGCCGCGCTCGAACTGCTGGACCCCGAGTCCGACACCTATGCGCTGGACGTGATTTCCATGGCCGAGGCCACGCTCGAAGACCCCAAGCAGGTGCTGCGTGCCCAGGAGCGTCAGGCCCGAGACAAGGCGATGGCCGATATGAAGGCTGACGGACTCGACTATGACGAGCGTATGGATAAGCTGCAGGAGATTACGTATCCGAAGCCGCTGGAAGACATGCTCGAATCCGCGTTCGACCAGTACCGCCACGATGTGCCGTGGGCCAACGACTACTGGCTATCGCCGAAATCCGTGGTGCGCGACATGGTGGAAACCGCCTCCGACTTCACCGGATACATCACCCGATACAACATCGCCCGCTCCGAAGGTACCCTGTTGCGCTACCTCTCGGACGCCTACCGCACGCTGGCGCGTACCGTGCCGCCCGAAAAGCGTGACGAGCAACTCGAAGACATCATCTCCTGGCTGCGCGTGCTCGTGCGCTCCATCGACTCCTCGCTGGTGGATGAATGGGAGAACGCCGGCGATTCCGCCGACCAGTCCGAGGCGGCGGCCTCCTTGGCGGCGCCGGGCAAGAAGAACGCGGTGGTCGAGGACCGACGAGGCCTTATCGTGCTGATCAGAAACGCCATGTTCCGCCGTGTACGGCTTATGGACCTTGACCAGCCGGACAAGCTCGGCGCGCTCGACAAGGACTGGGGCTACGGCGTGCACGAATGGGAAGATGTGCTCGACGACTACTACGACGAGCACGAGTACGTGGGCATCGGCGCCGAAGCGCGCTCGCCCGAACTGTTCATGTTGGATGACAAGCACGAGAACGACGAGCATACGTGGAAGGTGCGTCAGATTATCGATGATTCCGATGGCGACCACGACTGGGCCATCGAAGGCATCGTGGACCTCGACGCCACCCAAGACACCGGCGAAGTAGTCTTCCACGACTACAAGGTGAGTAACTGATTCCTGGCTCCCCTCTCTGAGGGAAGCCAAGGTGCAGCTCGAACGTCTGTTCGAACACTGGGGTACTATAGGACGTTATGAGTGAGAACGATTTGTTTGGGGCGGCTGATGCGCCGGAGTCGATGACACGGCCGTTGGCGGTGCGCATGCGTCCACGCACTTTGGACGAGGTGATTGGCCAAACGCAGGTGTTGGGCCAGGGCTCGCCGCTGCGCCGCCTCGCCAATCCGGCCAGCAAAGGCAGTCTCACCGCGCCGAGCTCCGTAATCCTGTTCGGCCCTCCAGGCGTCGGCAAGACCACGCTCGCCACCATCGTGGCCGGCCAATCCGGCCGCGTGTTTGAGGAACTCTCCGCCGTGACCTCCGGCGTCAAAGACGTGCGCGACGTACTCACCCGCGCTCACGAACGGCTCGTGTCACGCGGCCGGGAAACCGTACTGTTCATCGACGAGGTGCATCGCTTCTCCAAATCCCAGCAGGATGCGCTGCTTCCCGCCGTCGAAAACCGCGACGTGACCTTTATCGGCGCCACCACCGAGAACCCGAGCTTTTCCATCATCAAACCGTTGCTCTCCCGTTCGGTGGTCGTCAAGCTTGAGTCATTGGAGCCTGATCAGCTCACCGAACTGGTGCAGCGCGCGCTGACTGATGACCGCGGTCTCAGGGACGAGGTCAAAGCCACGGACGAAGCCATCGCCGATATCGTGCGCATGGCCGGTGGCGACGCACGCAAGAGTCTCACGATTCTGGAGGCCGCGGCTGGCGCGGTCACCGGCGACGAAGCCCGCAAAAAGGGCGCACGCCGACCCATCATCACCTCCGAAATCGTGGCTACGGTAATGGACACCGCCACCGTGCGCTACGACAAAGACGGCGATGACCATTACGACGTGATTTCCGCATTCATCAAATCCATGCGGGGCTCCGATCCGGATGCCGCCATCCATTATCTGGCGCGCATGCTGAAAGCGGGTGAAGATCCGCGCTTCATCGCCCGTCGCATCATGATTGCCGCCAGCGAGGAAGTCGGCATGGCCGCCCCGCAGATTTTGCAGGTCACCGTGGCCGCGGCGCAGGCCGTGGCGCTGGTCGGCATGCCCGAGGCACGTATTATTTTGGCCGAGGCCACGATTGCCGTGGCCACCGCGCCCAAATCAAATGCCAGCTATAACGCCATTAACCAGGCGCTCGCGGACGTGGATACCGGCAAGATCGGCGCTGTTCCGCTGTATTTGAGGAACGCCCCCACCAAGCTTATGAAAGAGTGGGGCAACCACGAGGGCTACAAATATGCGCACGATTGGCCCGGTGCCGTGGCGCCACAGGAATATATGCCCGAAGAGCTGCGTGGCACCGAGTACTACCATCCCAACGATCGCGGCTATGAACACGAAGTCAGCCAGCGTCTTGCCAAGATTCGCCCGATACTGCATGGTGGGGAACCCGAACAGAAATGAACATAGGGGAGTAAAGTGTAACGCAACAATAACAGTGGAAAAAGGGGAGGCAAACACCATGGCGACCATCTTCATCGTGGACGATGATCAGGCCATCGGCGAAATGCTTAGTCTTGTTTTGGAAAACGAGGGATTCCAGACCGTGACCTGCCTGGACGGGCTGAGGGCTGTGGAAATGTTCCCCATCGTCAAGCCCGATTTGATTCTGCTTGACGTTATGCTCCCCGGGCTGGACGGCACGGAGGTGGCCCGCCGCATCAGAGCTACCTCTAATGTGCCGATTATCATGCTCACCGCCAAATCAGACACACTTGACGTCGTGGCCGGCTTGGAAGCCGGTGCCGACGACTACGTGCCCAAGCCCTTCAAAGTAGCCGAACTGCTGGCGCGTATCCGTGCACGCTTCCGCATCGCCAAGCCGGCCGCCGAAGACGGTGCCACCGGTGGCGCAAGCGGTGGCAATGCAAACGTCAACCATCTGGAACGCGGACCCATCGTCATCGACCGTTTGGAACACACCGCCACCAAGGATGGCAAGGACCTGAATCTCACTCCGATGGAATTCGAGCTGCTGTTCATGCTTGCGGCCGCCGCCGGCGAGGCCATCAGTCGTTCCAGCCTGCTCAAGAATGTCTGGGGATACGAGAATTCCGGCGATACGCGCCTGGTCAATGTGCATGTTCAACGCCTTAGGGCCAAAGTGGAGGACGACCCCGAGAACCCGCAAATCGTGCAGACCGTACGCGGTATCGGCTACAAGTTCGTCACTCCTGAACAATGAACCTGCGCCCTCGATTCAGCCTCAAACGCTTGCTGCGCCACGGACGCGCTGAAGTTCGTCGCTCGCTGCAGGCCCGCACCGTGGCCCTCACCGTGATTCTTACGCTGGCCGTGGCCATCGTCTTCTCTGGCGTATCGATGGTATCAGTGCGCGCCTCGCTGCTTACCCAAATCACTTCGCAGTCGCGTGCCGACTATTCAAACATGGTGCAGCAGGCCCAAACCAGTCTGGACGCGGCCGATGTCTCCACCGCAGTGCAGCTCCAACAGCTGGTCAATGACTTGGCGTCCTCGTTGCAATCCGAGGGGTCCTCCAACCTGATAGGTGTGTATTTGTGGAGTCGTGATACCAACTCGCGTGCCATCATCCCCGTATCCACCGAACCCAGCTATCAAAGTCTGATTTCTGACGACATCCGTTCATCCGTGGCTTCCGACTTGGATGACAGCGTGTTCTATCAGCCGGTCGAAATTCCCGGTGATTCCGGCATGCCGGGCAGCGGGACGCCCGCAGCGGTGCTCGGCACCGTATTGGACTTTGGCGTGGCCGGCAACCTCGAATTCTTCGCCATTTATTCGTACACGTTCCAGCAGCAGTCCTTGACGCAGATTCAGCTCAGTCTGGTGGTCATCTGTGCGTTGCTGTCCATCGTGGTGGGCGTAGTAATCTGGCTGGTGATTCGTGGCATCGTGCGCCCGATTGAACGAGTGGCAGCGGCCTCGGAAACACTGGCCTCCGGCAATCTCGATATGCGCGTTACCGTGGATCGTAAGGATGAGCTTGGTGTGCTGCAGCAATCCTTCAATACGATGGCTGATGCGCTCAACCAGAAGATCGATGAGCTGGAGGAAGCAAGCGTTTTCCAGAAACGATTTGTGTCCGACGTCAGTCATGAATTGCGTACCCCGGTGACCACCATGCGTATGGCTTCCGACCTGCTCGAAATGAAAAAAGACGGCTTCGACCCCTCCACCAAGCGTACGGTCGAACTGTTGGCCGGCCAGATCAGTCGATTCCAAGACATGCTCGCCGATCTGTTGGAAATCTCCCGCTACGATGCCGGTTATGCGGCACTCGACCTTGTGGAAACCGATTTATGCGAACCAATTGAAACGGCAGTGGACCAAGTTGACGGCATCGCCCAAGCCAAACGGGTGCCGATTCACACGTATCTGCCCAATGTGCAGGTTTTGACTCGTATCGATTCGCGTCGAGTGATTCGCATCGTCAGAAATCTGTTGGCCAATGCCGTCGATTTCGCTGAGGACCGGCCGATCGAAGTGCGCGTCGCGGCCAACCGCAAAGCCGTGGCCATCAGCGTTCGCGACTATGGCGTTGGTATCGACGAAGACAAAGTCGCTCATGTATTCGATCGATTCTGGAGAGGCGACCTTTCACGTTCACGCGTTACCGGCGGCACCGGATTGGGCCTGTCCATCGCCATGACTGATGCCTTGCTGCACCACGGTAGTATCCGTGTACGTTCGGCAGTGGGGGAGGGCACCTGGTTCTTGGTATTGCTGCCGCGTGACCCCGACCAAGGTGAGGTGGCGGACGCTGAACTGCCGGTGAATTTTGCTTCTGAAACGCCGGATGACCTGCGTGTTACCGGTGGGTTTGGTGTGGCCACCAGCCAAGTCACACATGATTATCATGAGGTTCGCCGCGACACGATGATGGGGAGGCCACTATGAGACGAGTGACCAGAACGATTGCCGCCGCAGGCGCGGCCATAGCCTGTTGCATCACGATGACGGCATGCTCAAGTCCGTTCGATTTGCCGATTAGCGGCTCGGTGCAGACTCTGGCACCGGTGGAACAGCAGACCCAGCGTGTTTACACCAATCCTCAGGGGCCTGCGGACGATGCACAGCCGGAAACCATTGTCAAAGGGTTCTATGACGCTATGCCTGCTGGCGTGCAGTCCGATGGCTATCGCGTGGCTCGCGAATTCCTGACTGGCTCGGCTTCTGCCGGGTGGAATGGAGATTCTGCGGCACTGGTATACAGCGGCACCCCTGATTTCCGCCGACGCGCCAACACCATAAGCGCGCCACAAGGTGCGGAAAGCTCACTGATTGTGGAAGTGGAACTTCAGGTGGTGGGTTCCTTGGATTCGCATGGCGTATACACGCCGTCAAACAGCACCCAAACGCGCAGGCTTCCCTATACGCTGATGAAGAAAAGCGGCCAATGGCGCATCTCGTCATTGGAAAGCGGCGTGGTGATTTCCACCGCAGATTTTGAACAGGTGTTCCGCCAAGTATCCGTGTATCAGGTGAGTACTTCCGGCAAGCAACTTATCCCGGATATTCGTTGGTTGAGCTGGCGCAACTGGCGCACCCAGGCAGTCGGTGAAGTGCTCTCGGATGCACCCTCCTGGTTGGAAGGAGTGCTGCGAGGCGCCGGCTTGTCTACCATCAAACTCGCGGTCGACAGCGTGCCGGTGAAGAACAATGTGGTGGAGATACACCTCAACAGCGGTATCAATGCGTTGAACGAGGAAGAACGAGGCCTGCTGGTACATCGCATCCGTCTGACTATGGGCGACGGCAATGCCGAATACGCGCTGAGGATTACCGGCGATGGAGTGGACTATTCCGATGCCGACGCAAATGTGAAACTTACTACCGAGCAGCCGACAGCGGGCGTATACACGTTGACCGGTGGTCATATCGTTTCCCTGGCCAGCTCCAGTCCGTTGCGTGTAGGGGAGGCCCCCGGATATGACGATGCTCGGGGCTTCGTTTTTTCCTCATCCGGCGGCGCGGTGTTGCGTGCGGACGGCGTGGTCGAATGCCTGAAATCTGATGGTGCGTCCTGTGGGGTGATGTTCTCCGGCGAGCCGATGCGATCGATTACCGAAGGTCTGGATGGCGAAGTATGGGCTGTATCCGAGAACGGGCGCGAATTGCATGTGTCAGATGGGGGCAAGGAAACCGATCTGAAGCTTGATTGGCTTGGTGCTGCCGACAGCATTGTGGCATTGGCGGTTTCTCCGGAAGGGTGCCGATTGGCGTTGGCAGTCGAGGGCGAGGACACGAACGGCGTGATGATGACCGGTGTGGCGCGCAACGGTGATAAAACACTGAGCGGTCTGAGCAAAGCGGCCACCCAAGTGAGTGTGCTCAGGCACGTCACCATGCTCACGTTCTACAATGATCTGAATCTGGTGTACGCCACCACACCTCCTGAGGGAAACAGCGAACAACAAGAGGCATGGCGTCAAATGGCACCAGGCCCGGCCAATGCGCAGCGTTTACCCAATGGAATCATAACGTCGATGGCATCGGGGCAGATCAGCCTGTCCCGTCGCCTGGCCATTGTGGACGATTTGGGTATTGTGCGCTCCGTTTCCGGCTCACTCGACGGTTCCTGGACCATCGCCGATAGCCAGGTCACTGCCCTCGGTGCGCAGTAGATGGTATAAGAAAAACGGTGTTCATAATAACTTTTCTTGTGTTGTGATGCGGCGGCTTTGTCGCTCGGCTGACGAGCGGCATTGCCGCCGTGCAACCACCTCTTATTATGGCTTAATAACAAGGCAAAACGGCGCTGTGAAGCCGTTTTTTGAACTACTGTTATCAAACTGTTATAAACCTGTTATCAAACTGTTATCGCATGCGATTGAACATTTGGCCTGTGAGCGTCACACTAGAGATTGTCGATGACGAACAGTCACCAAACAGGATGAAAGATCATCCAAAAAATAAACACTGCTCGAGGAGGAGTATTTATGAAGAATTGGAAGAAGGCCATTGCCCTCGTTGCTTCTGCTGCTGCGCTTGTCAGCGTTGCCGCATGCGGTCCCAGCAACGCAGGTGGCAGCTCGGACTCCGGCAAGAAGACGGTTGGCTTCGTTGCTGTGGGCCCTGAGGGCGGCTTCCGTACCGCCAACGAGAAGGACATTCAGCAGGCATTCGAGGATGCCGGCTTTGACCTGACCTACTCTCCGACCCAGAACAACGATCAGCAGAAGCAGATTCAGGCGTTCAACAAGTTCGTTAACGACGAAGTCGACGCCATCATCCTGTCCTCCACCGAGGATTCCGGTTGGGATGACTCCCTGAAGAAGGCCGCTGAGGCTGAGATTCCGGTCTTCACCGTTGACCGTAACGTGGACGTCAAGGACGCCGAGGCCAAGAAGGCCATCGTTGCTCACATCGGACCGTCCAACGTCTGGTGCGGCGAGCAGGCTGCCGAGTTCGTGAACAAGAACTTCCCGGATGGCGCCAACGGCTTCATCCTCGAAGGCCCTGCCGGCCTGTCCGTGGTGAAGGATCGTGGCACTGGTTGGGACAACAAGGTTGCCTCCAACGTCAAGGTTCTTGAGTCCCAGTCCGCTAACTGGTCCACTGATGAGGCCAAGACCGTGACCGCTGGTCTGCTCGACAAGTACAAGTCCGACAACCCGCAGTTCATCTTCGCTCAGAACGACGAGATGGGCCTCGGTGCCGCTCAGGCTGTTGACGCCGCCGGCCTCAAGGGCAAGGTCAAGATCATCACCATCGACGGTACCAAGAACGCTCTGCAGGCTCTTGTTGATGGCGACCTCTCCTACGTGATCGAGTACAACCCGATCTTCGGTAAGGAAACCGCTCAGGCCGTCAAGGACTATCTGGATGGCAAGACCGTTGAGAAGGACATCGAGATCGAGTCCAAGACCTTCGAGGCCGCCTCCGCCAAGGAAGCCCTGGACAACAACACCCGCGCCTACTGATAAGTCTGCTGCGACTCATTGATAACTGGACCAAATAATTGATGTGATGGTGTGAGAAGGATGTTCCTTCCACGCCATCACTCATGTGTGGCTCAAATATCACAAAACGATAACATCTCATTCTCGTTTAAGGCAAAGACATGACAGATAAAAACCCCATCGTCGTAATGAAAGGCATTACGATTGAATTCCCGGGCGTCAAGGCCTTGGATGGTGTTGATTTGACTCTCTACCCGGGTGAAGTTCACGCCCTGATGGGTGAGAACGGTGCAGGCAAGTCCACCATGATTAAGGCTCTGACCGGTGTGTACAAGATCAACGCCGGCTCCATTATGGTGGACGGCAAGCCTCAGCAGTTCAACGGCACCCTCGACGCACAAAACGCCGGTATCGCCACCGTGTATCAGGAAGTGAACCTGTGCACCAACCTTTCCGTCGGTGAGAACGTGATGCTGGGCCACGAAAAGCGCGGCCCCTTCGGCATCGACTGGAAGAAGACCCACGAGGCCGCCAAGAAGTATTTGGCACAGATGGGCCTCGAATCCATTGACCCGCACACTCCGCTGAGCTCCATCTCCATCGCTATGCAGCAGCTGGTCGCCATCGCCCGCGCTATGGTTATCAACGCCAAGGTGCTGATTCTCGATGAGCCGACCTCTTCGCTGGATGCCAACGAGGTCAGGGACCTGTTCGCGATCATGCGCAAGGTGCGTGACTCGGGCGTGGCCATCCTCTTCGTCTCCCACTTCCTCGATCAGATTTATGAGATTACCGATCGTCTGACCATTCTGCGTAACGGCCAGTTCATCAAGGAGGTCATGACCAAGGACACCCCGCGCGACGAACTCATCGGCATGATGATTGGTAAGTCCGCCGCCGAGCTGTCCCAGATTGGTGCCAAGAAGGCTCGCCGTGAAATCACCCCTGGCGAGAAGCCGATCGTCGATGTCAAGGGCCTCGGCAAGAAGGGCACCATCAACCCGGTTGATGTTGACATCTACAAGGGTGAGGTCGTTGGCTTCGCTGGCCTGCTGGGCTCCGGTCGTACCGAGCTTGGTCGACTCCTGTATGGTGCCGACAAGCCGGATTCGGGTACCTACACGCTCAACGGCAAGAAGGTCAACATCTCCGATCCGTACACGGCTTTGAAGAACAAAATCGCGTACTCCACCGAAAACCGTCGTGATGAGGGCATCATCGGCGACCTGACCGTCCGCCAGAACATCCTTATCGCCCTGCAGGCAACGCGCGGTATGTTCAAGCCGATTCCCAAGAAGGAAGCGGACGCCATCGTTGACAAGTACATGAAGGAACTCAACGTTCGTCCCGCCGACCCGGATCGCCCGGTCAAGAATCTCTCCGGCGGCAACCAGCAGAAGGTGCTCATTGGCCGTTGGCTGGCCACGCACCCCGAGCTGCTGATTCTGGACGAGCCGACCCGTGGTATCGATATCGGTGCCAAGGCTGAAATTCAGCAGGTCGTGCTTGACCTGGCTTCTCAGGGCATGGGCGTTGTCTTCATCTCCTCCGAGCTTGAAGAGGTCGTGCGTCTGTCCGACGACATCGAGGTTCTCAAGGACCGCCACAAGATCGCAGAAATCGAAAACGACGACACCGTCTCTCAGGCGACCATCGTCGAAACCATCGCTAACACCAACGTAAACACCGGAAAGGAGGCATGAGATGGCTGAAAAGGCAAAAGCCGAGGGCAACAACTTTGTCAAGAAGCTGCTGAGCAGCAACCTGACCTGGTCGATCGTCGCATTCATTCTTCTGGTCATCATCTGCACCATCTTCCAGCATGACTTCCTGGCTCTGAGCTGGAACAGCAACACCGGTGGTCTGGCCGGCCCGCTGATCACCATGCTCCAGGAATCTGCCCGATACCTGATGATTGCAACCGGTATGACCTTGGTTATCTCCACCGCCGGTATCGACCTTTCGGTCGGTTCCGTTATGGCAGTGGCAGGTGCCGCCGCCATGCAGACCCTGTCCAATGGCATGAACGTGTGGCTCTCCATCCTCATCGCCTTGGCTGTTGGTCTGGCCATTGGCTGCGTCAACGGCGCTCTGGTTTCCTTCCTGGGCCTACAGCCGTTCATCACCACCCTGATTATGATGCTCGCCGGCCGTGGTATGGCCAAGGTCATCACCTCCGGTGAGAACACCGACGCCTCCGCAGTTGCTGGCAACGAACCGCTGAAGTGGTTCGCCAACGGCTTCATTCTGGGCATTCCCGCCAACTTCGTCATCGCCGTTATCATTGTGATTCTCGTTGGCCTGCTGTGCCGCAAGACCGCTATGGGCATGATGATTGAGGCCGTGGGCATCAACCAGGAAGCCTCCCGTATGACCGGTATCAAGCCGAAGAAGATCCTCTTCCTCGTCTACGCGATTTCCGGCTTCCTCGCGGCCATCGCTGGTCTGTTCGCCACCGCATCCGTGATGCGTGTCGACGTGGTTAAGACCGGTCAGGACCTCGAAATGTACGCCATTCTGGCAGTCGTCATCGGCGGTACTTCACTGCTGGGTGGTAAGTTCTCCCTCGCCGGCTCTGCTGTCGGTGCTGTAATTATCGCCATGATCCGCAAGACCATCATCACCCTGGGCGTCAACGCCGAGGCAACTCCGGCCTTCTTCGCCGTCGTTGTGATTGTGATCTGCGTGATGCAGGCTCCGAAGATTCACAACCTGAGCGCGAATATGAAACGCAAGCGCGCGCTCAAGGCTCAAGCTAAGGCGGTGGCAGCATGACAACAGCTACGGCAAACAAAGTGAAGGCTCCCAAGAAGGGCTTCAAGCTCGATCGTCAGATGATCCCGACCCTCGCGGCCGTGGTGATCTTCATCCTGATGATCATCATGGGTCAGGCGTTGTTCGGCACCTACATTCGACTGGGCTTCATCTCCTCCCTGTTCATTGACCACGCCTACCTGATTATTCTGGCTGTGGCCATGACCCTGCCGATTCTGACCGGTGGTATCGATTTGTCTGTCGGTGCTATCGTGGCCATCACCGCAGTCGTCGGCCTGAAGCTGGCGAACGCCGGCGTGCCCGCCTTCCTGGTCATGATCATCATGCTGCTCATCGGCGCTGTGTTCGGCCTGCTGGCCGGCACCTTGATCGAGGAATTCAACATGCAGCCGTTCATCGCGACCCTGTCGACGATGTTCCTGGCCCGTGGTCTTGCCTCCATCATCTCCACCGACTCGCTGACCTTCCCGCAGGGCAATGACTTCTCGTTCATCTCCAACGTGATCAAGATCATCGACAATCCGAAGATCTCCAACGATCTGTCCTTCAACGTCGGCGTGATCATCGCACTGGTGGTTGTGGTCTTCGGCTACGTCTTCCTGCACCATACCCGCACCGGACGCACCATCTACGCCATCGGCGGCTCCCGTTCCTCCGCGGAACTCATGGGTCTGCCGGTCAAGCGCACGCAGTACATCATCTACTTGACCTCTGCGACTCTCGCCGCCCTGGCCTCGATCGTGTACACCGCAAACATCGGCTCTGCCAAGAACACTGTGGGTGTTGGCTGGGAGCTCGACGCCGTTGCCTCCGTGGTCATCGGCGGTACGATCATCACCGGTGGCTTCGGCTACGTGCTCGGCTCCGTGCTCGGCTCTCTGGTCCGCTCCATCCTCGATCCGCTCACCTCTGACTTCGGTGTGCCGGCCGAATGGACCACCATCGTTATCGGTCTCATGATCCTCGTCTTCGTTGTGCTTCAGCGCGCGGTGATGGCGGTCGGCGGAGATAAAAAATAGCGGGCTTGCCCGCTCGGTCTCCGCACCGAATACGACACACACCATAACTGAATAGGCGGGATCAGCCCGGCTGCTGTGATGGCAAGGTCACAGCAGCCGGCACTGCCCGCCAAAGCTTTCTTTCTCCTTTTCTTCCTTTCATTAGCGTGTGGGGCGTGCCCCGGGGTTCTCCCGGGGCACGCCCCACACGTGTTTGGAAAGCTGGGACTCTATTGATGATCGGATTTATGCACGCTTACGTGCCGCGCGAATGCGGAACGCGGTGGCCAGACAGCACCAGCCAATCAGGCAGATAACCGTCATCGTGGCAAACGTCCATGTGCCGCCGACGGCAGTGGCGTGAGCAAACTCAGCGGTGCCTTCTTCTCCTGCGCCGGCCTGAGCCACGGAAAGAATCGTGGAGAACAGTGCGGTACCGGCAGCGCCGCCAAACTGAAGACACGTGTTGAAAATGGCGTTGCCGTCCGGCTTGAACTCGGGAGAGACCTCCGACAGGCCACTGGTCATCACATTCGCATTGCCGATGGAATAGAACAGACCGAAAATGAAATAGAATCCGGCGAGCAGCACGGGCGTAAGCTGCATCGAGAACACCAGCATAAGCACTGGGCCCAAAATAGCGATGCCGATCGGAATCAGAATCGGCTTGACCGCGCCGAACTTATCGTAGAACCAGCCGCCAAGCGGGGCACAGACAGCGCCGACCAGTGCTCCGGGCAGTACCAGAGAGCCGGCCACAAATGCCGTGGTACCGAGCGAGAGCTGTGCCACATTGGTGATGACATAGCCGTAGCCGATGGCGACCAATGGCAGCAGCAGATATGCGCAGGCGTGTAACAGTACGGCGGGATCCTTGAGAATGCCAAGGCGCAGCAGTGGGGAGAAGGCACGCTTGGAACTCATGGCGAACACGATCAACAAGGCGAGGCCCGCAATCAGACTGACAATGGCGATAATGCCGGAGCGTGTGGCTGACTTGCCGGACACCGCCGCACTGATGGCCACGCCACCTTGGTTGAGCGCCAGCACCAGACCGACCAACGCGACAACAATGGACCCAAGCTGAATCGGGTCAAGATAGGCAGCCTCGGTCGGTGTCTTCTGCTCAATGCACTTCATGCCGATGCATGCTGCGATTAGCACCAGCGGAATGGCGATGACGAAAATCGCGCGCCACGGCAGCACTGTGGTCACCGCGCCGCCGACGGTCGGGCCGATGGCCGGAGCCACGGTAATGACCAGCGATCCTACGCCCATCAATCGGCCGATTTTCGAACGAGGAGACTGCTCCAGGATGATGTTGATCATCAACGGCGTGGCCACGCCTGAGCCAATGCCCTGAATAATGCGGGCGACAATCAGCAGCGGGAAGGCTTGGGCGACGATCATGATCAGCGAGCCAACGATGGCCAGAATCACAGCCGCAAGAAAAATGGTTTTCAGCGCGAATCGGCGCTTCAAAAACGAGCTGATGGGCATGGTAGCGGCCACCGCCAACAGATAAATCGTGGTAATCCATTGCACAGTGGCCGTGTCGACATGGAATTCGCGCATCAGTGCGGGGAAAAGCACGGTCATCACGGTTTCGGTCAGAATGCCAATGAAGGCAAGTGAGCCGACAGCCACAATCGCGCCGATAAGACGTGTGGGAATCTTCTCGTTATCAATATGCTGCTCAGGCATACATGCTCCTAAACGTTCGGTTGCAAGGTATGGAATGTAAGGTTTACCAACCGGCGTAGGTACCTGTGCGTGCGGATAAACCGGCAATCGTACTGCCTTGGCTGCACGCTATGGAATCACAAAACCACCTGTGAGTGTACGGTTCGGGGCGGACGCTACGGTCGATGCGCAATGGGTTGTCCCTTGGTTTGGTGGGGTTTGATGGGGCGGATTCGGCATTGGTCCGGTAGCAGTTCGGCATTGGTTCAGCATGAGGAAACCGCGATAATATCTGCCCTGCCGCCTAGTTTGGTGAACCATGGGTATTGAGAACACGCATAAGCTGATTGTCAACTGCCTGCCACTCAACGAAGGAGAACGGCGGGCTTTCGCCAAGGCGGCTCGCGATGTGCCGCAGGAATTCGTGGGCGACGAAGCGCACCGCGGCGACATGGTCTGGTCGGCCGCTGTTCCCGAGGAGCTTCGCTCCCGAGCTACCGCAGTCATCGGCAACTTTCCGGTCTCGCAGGCTTCCCAATACACCCGTCTTGAATGGTTGCAGACCTTCAGCGCCGGTGTGGATGCGTACATCTGCCCGGGTGTGCTGCCTCGCGGCACCATGGTCACCAATGCGAGCGGCGCGTATGGCCAAAGCGTGTCGGAACACATGTTCGCCACCATGTGGGCATTGATGAAGAACCTCAACCGGTATGCCTCCAATCAGCGTGATCATCAGTGGCAGGATGAAGGACCGGTATTGAGCCCGGAAGGTGGCATCGCGCTGATTATCGGCGTCGGTGACATCGGGTCGCATTTCGCTCAGCTTGCCCAATCCGTAGGTATGCGTACTTTCGGCGTGCGCCGTCATGCGGACGTGCCGGCCAAGGGCATTGAAAAGATGTATGGCTTCGAGCGGCTGGAGACGCTGTTGCCATTGGCAGACGTGGTGGCGATGGCGGTGCCGCGCTCGCCGCAGACCCATCATCTGCTGAATGCGGATCGTCTGGGTCGTCTGAAATCCACAGCCATCGTGATTAATGCCGGGCGTGGCGACGCCATCGATCCCGAGGCCTTGGCTGACGCCTTGCACAATGGACGGCTCCACGGTGCCGGATTGGACGTCACCGAGCCTGAGCCGTTGCCGGCGGAAAGTCCGTTGTGGGATGAGCCGCATTGCCTGATCACCCCGCATGTGGCCGGCGGCAATCATTTGGAAAAGACTTCCGAACACATCATCCGCATCGCCCTGACCAACGTTTCCCGCTATGCCAAACAGCAGGAACTGTTGAATCTCGTGCGATACTGATTCGCCTGTGTCGGGCGGCGGGCGGCCATCGCCTGACACTGAATACAGATAAGGGGCGTATAACACCGTTGTTATACGCCCCTTATCGGGCAATCCGAAAAAGATGGTTGATAGTCAGTACCAATCAGTACTGGTTCGCGCCGATACCCTCGAACTTCACGTTGAAGCCACGCTGGTAATGCAGGAACATGCTGGCGCCATAGCGGTCGACCGGACGGTGCGTGAACAGCATACGAATGGCGAATGCGGTCTGCACGTCCTTAGGCAGCGCCAGGAATGCTTGGTGGGCGTCCCAGTACGGGTCGTACACCACGGCGGCACCGGGCACGTAGGCGTAACCGTAGCCATCCTCGTTGACGTATCCCATGAACGGCAGATCCCAGGCGTTGTGTTTGGTGAGTTGTGCCTTGAAGTCCTCGACCTCGGCCAACGCCGCGTCGCTCAGGCCGAAGCTCTTGGCCACTTCATTGGCCTTGGTTGTTTTCGAATCCGGGTCCTTGCCGAACATATCCGGGTTGACGATGATGACTTTTCCCTCCGCCATAATGTGTTCCTTTCAGCATGGCGTTCCCCAAGCAAGCACCTAGGGAAGTACTGGCATTGTTCGATTCACATATGAATTGAACAACATGTTACCTTCTCTGTAGAAAAGGATTGTGCACTTTGTTGATGTGCTGGTTTCAAAGCCTAGCATGAAAAATGGCGGATATAAGCCGTTTTGCCGGTTATTAATCTATTGGTAATGCAATTGGGAAGTTATGGTAGTCTGTGATGTCTGATGTTCATATCTTGCAAAAGTGAACATGATAAATGTTTGTTTTGAGGGTGAAAGCAACAAAGAAAACGGCCGTGTACATGAACTCATGTACACGGCCGGCGTGTCGCATCCCGCTGCGACTGCGGCATCGAGATGATACCTGCAGAGGCGTGGTTGATCAGGGGCCCAATGAACGTGGCCCGAGGTTAGTTTCAGTCTGATAGTTCGTAGCCGTTGGCGTCTTTATGCCACGGTGAGCCGGGCTTGCTGCACAGAATGATGATGCCTTCAACAAAGCCCCAGATGGCGGCTGCGATTGGGCCAAGTCCGAGCAGAATCCAGCCGACAAGCGTCAGCAGCAGCTGGGCCACGGCCTTGCCGGTGTTGCCGAGATAGAAGTTGTGCACACCAAGTCCGCCGAGGAAGATGCCCAACAGGCCGGCAGCCAGCTTGGACTTGGACGATTGCCCCACCGGGGCGGCATACGGAGCGGCGGTGTATTGCGGCTGCGCGTAGGCGTTCGGCTGCTGGTAAGCCTGTCCATAGCCGGGCTGCTGGCCGTAGCCCGCTGCGGGCTGTGCGGGCTGGCCGTACTGCGGCTGGCCGTACTGAGGCTGAGCGTATGCGCCGGCGGGCTGGCCGTATTGCGGTTGCTGCTGGCCGTAGCTTCCGGCGGCGGGTTGAGCGTATGCGGCGGGCTGTGGGGCGCCATAGCCCTGCGGCTGCTGTGCGGCATCTTGGCCGTAAGACGGTTGTGCCGGCTGTGCGGGCTGTGCCGGCTGCGGAACACTGTCCGAACCGTACGGTTGTTGTTGATTATCAGTCATGCGGGTCAGTCCCCTCTCAATCGGGAACGGCAATACCTTCTTACCGTTTCTGCACAACATCATCTCATGTTTTGCCCAATAGTAAAACCTGCCGCGCTACGATTGGGCCATGAGAAGTTTCCTGACCAGCTGGTTGATTATGACTATCGCCGCCGCCGTCATGGTCGCGGTGACTCCCGGCATGACCCCGGTGGGGGAGCCTCCGATTCTCGGCATCGCCGCGTTCGCTTTGTTCATGGCGCTGATTAATGCGTCAATCAAGCCGATTGTGCATCTGATCGCACTGCCGTTTGCGATTCTGTCTCTCGGGCTGGTCACCTTGATTATCAATTGGCTGTTCATGCGACTCGCCAGCTGGCTGGCGGTCAGTCTGTTCGGCGTGGGCGTCTTCGTACACGGTTTCTGGTGGTCGGTACTGGGGTCCTTGGTCCTGACCATTGTTGCGGGAATCGTCGGGTCCATCTTGGATCAGTGACGGTGCTCGCTGGGCGAATATGAGTAATGGCGGTTGGAATCGGACTGATTCCAACCGCCATTACTCATATCAAGCTACGGGATCGAGCGGGGCGAACATTACTCGCGCACCAAGCGGATATGCTCCACATCGTCGCGCCGGGAGCGACGGAACAGCACGAAACGATTGCCGATGGACTGCACCACTTCGGCGTTCAGCTGCTCGGCAAGCTCGGCGGCGGCTTCCTTGGCGGTCAGGCCAGAACCGTCCTGCACGGCGCACTTGATGAGCTCGTGCTTCTCAATGGTCTCATCGGCCTGATTGACGGCCGACTCGGTCAAATCGTTCTTGCCCACATAGAACAGGGGCTTCAGCGAGTTCGCCATCGCGCGCAGCTGCTTGATTTGCTTCTTGGTCAATGCCATGGGAATTTCCTTACATCTTTCGTATAACCACACCAGCATAGCAACCGGTGCTGTCTGCGCTGTTTGCCGCCCTACAGCGCGATGATGGCCGCGATGTAGATGATGACGGCAGCGGCGAATATGAGATCTCGCGCGGCGATGGTCAGGGCACGCCAGTGGGTGCGGCGGATGCCCTCCTCGTAGCAGCGGGCGTCAAGTGCGAGGCTCAGGTTGTCCGCGTGACGCAACGTGCCGGCGAAAATCGGCACGATAATCGCGCTCATCGCCTTGATGCGCTGGGCCAGTGAACCGGTTTCGATGGAACCGCCACGCGCGGATTGGGCGTCGACGATGGCGCGGGTTTCGTCGGTCAGCGTTGGAATGAATCGCAATGCCAGACTCATGACCAGCGCGATTTCTTGGGCATGGATACCGAGCCGGTTGAGCGGACTGATCAAGGTGGCGAAGGCGTCGGTCATGGCGGTAGGCGTGGTGGTAGTGAGGAACACCGCGCCCAGAATGATTACCAATGCGAAACGGCAGGCGTACAGCACGGCTATGGTCACGCCCTGATCGGTGATGCTTAGCGGGCCAAGCGCCACCACCGGCGTGCCGGTGCGTACCACAAACAGATTGACCACGCCCATCAGCACCAGCAGGATCAGAATCGGATGAATGGATTCAAGCACCCGTAACGGGTTCAGGCGTGCCGCCGCGATAACGGCCAGGGTGATGGCGATGCCCAGCGCGAGCTGGGTTGGCGTGTTCACCGCGAACATCGTGAACATGGCGGCCAGGAAGCCCACCATCTTCACGCGCGGGTCAAGTCGGTGTATCACTGAGTGCGCAGGGCCGTTGGAGGATACGGCCGGCTCGGTGACGGTGGCCGTGACGGGGCCGCCGGATGCGGGGGCGGCAATCGGCATACGGACCACGCGGTCGGCGATTTGCTCGGCCTCCTCCCGGTCATGGGTGATGATGAGCACGGTCACGCCACGCGATTTGAGCGTGCGCAACAGCTCATGGATACGCTTCTTGGCTTGGGCGTCCAGACTCGCGGTCGGCTCGTCCATGATGAGCACGTCAGGATTGCAAGCCAGCACGCCGGCAATGGCTGCCAATCGTTGTTGCCCGCCGGACAGGTCGAAGGGGGAGCGGTCGGCAAGATGCCCGATATGCAGCAGTTCCAGTGATTCGCGCACGCGGTCGGCTACCTCGGTCTCGCCAAGCCCTTGGTTGCGTGGGCCGTACGCCACGTCCTCGGCTACCGTGTCAGCGAACAGCTGATGCTCTGGATGCTGCATCACGTAACCCACATGCCGGCGCAATTGCGCTAATTGCTTGCGATTCGCCGACTTCGGGCGCACGTTGCGACCGCGCTTGCCGGTCGAGGCCACCGGAACACCGGCCACTTCGATGCTGCCGGCGGTCGGCGCAGTCAGTGCGCACAACATGCGCACCAGCGTCGACTTGCCCGAACCATTCACGCCCATCAGTGCCACGGTTTCACCGCGCGCGATGGTGAACGACAGGTCATCGATAACCGCCCGTTTGGCCGAAGGATAGCGATAGGTCAGATGCGAGACGCGAATAATGGGGTTCGTCATATCACCGATGCCATCGGAGAGCAGCGGCAGTTCGGAGCCGTCTTCGCGCTCCCGCTGGCGGGGGCTGTCGTTCGTAGGGCGACTGGGGGCGGCTTCTGTGCCGATACTACCCTCAGTCTCGCTTTGCGAGACAGCCTCCGCTAGCGGGGATCGATTATCGACGGCTGCAGTGATACCAATGATTCGCCCGGCCTCCATGTGCACGATGCGATCGGCATGAACGGTTTCATCTGGATGATGCGTGACATGCACAATAGTGGTGCCGCGCGCCTGCAAATCATCCAAAATGCGCATAACTTCGGCGCGTGCGGATTCGTCCAGCATGGCGGTCGGCTCATCCAATACCAGCATTGCCGGGTTCATGGCCAGCATGCCGGCGATGGAGGCGCGTTGCTGCTGCCCGCCGCTCATACGGGTCGGGTCGGACTGGCGTAAGTTCGCCAACCCCACGGCCTGCAATGAATCAACGATACGCTCGCCGATGAGCTCGCGCTCCAGCCCGAGATTCTCCGGGCCAAAGGCCACGTCATCCTCCAACACGGTGGTGACCAGCTGATCCTCGGGATTCTGGAACACCATACCGATGCCGTGGCGGGCAGCACGATAGGCATCGGCATTCGGGCCGGCTGCGTACACGCGTTGCCCCAGTAACGTCACTTCACCACCGTCCGGCGCGGTCAATCCCGCAATCAGACGGGCTAACGTGGATTTGCCCGACCCGTTCGGACCGACCAAGCATAGGCGCTCGCCGGCATGGACCGTGAGTGAAACGCCATCCAAAGCCCATGAGGTGCCGCGGTCATAGCTGAAACGAATGTCCTTGAGCACGGCGGCGGGGGAGGCAGGCTCGGCGGAAGCGTGAGGTTCGGCAGAATCGTGGAACTCGTCGGCGTCGAAGGAATGGGGTGCAACGGTCATGAAACAGCAATCCGTAACTGATAGGCGAAAACGCAGAATCCCGGCCCGTGCCGGGATTCTGCGTTCTGGTTCTTTGAGTGGTCTTTGAGTGGTCGTTAGTCGTGGCGGGCATCGGCCCGTCTCAGGCCAGTCACTGCTGCTTGGACAGCAGGTTGGAGATCGGCTTGTAGATCAGGAAGGTGATCACGGCGTGAATCGCCATCTTAGCCACGTTGAACGGCAGCAGAATCGGCAGAATCATCGCGGCCACAGCTTGGTAGGTCATGTGCGCGTAAATCGGCGTGACAATCAGGTTGCTCACCAGCGCCACCACGATGGCCAGCACCGCACCCACCAGAATGCCGATGGCGGCACCCTTGCGCGTACGGATCTTACGGTAGATGAACGCGGCCGGCACAGACAGGAACAGCGCCACCAGCACAGCCATCAGCGAACCCCACGGATTGGCGAACATGTGCGGCACAAAGCCGAGCACAGACACGATTGCGGCGGCGGCCGGGCCATACGCAAAGCCGGCAATCAGGCAGACGATGCCGGACGGGTCGTACTTCAGCCAAGTGACCGGCGTAATCGGGAATTCAATGAAGCTGGTGACCATCGCCAGCGCCACGAACAGTGCATACATGGCGATACGGCGCGTGGACCAGCGGCCAGAATCGGCCACACCAGTGGTGTGTGAGCCAAGTTTGGCGCTGGTGCTGGCGGTGGACGTGCTGGCCGAACCCTCGGCCTCGGGTGCCACAGAACGAACAACTTGCATGCGAATACGCGAAGATACACTCATAATGAGCCCTCGTTTCTTCCATCCGGACTATACCGTTGGCTCCGGAATCTCACCGGATCAGCCGCTTGCGCGGGTCGCGGGCTTCCTGCCATCCCCGTTATGAAACCCGGGGTGCAGGTTACCGCCAGTAAGGAATTGCACCTTCCCTGAAACTGACAGGCTTATTCATACGCCATGCGCCGGACGTATGCAACCCGCGTTTCACTGTGCAGAAATTCGTCTTGTGCCGGTCAAGTGCAACAATGGGAGCCATGGCTGAAGTGAAGAAACCCAACAACACCATCGACAAGCTTGCCCTGATCGTCACCACCTACAAACGTCAGCAGTTGCTTGAGACACTGTTCGATTCGATTCTGGCGCTTGAACAGGCACCGTGGCGCATTGTCATCGTGGACAATGAGCAGTCCGATCAGACGGCGGACATGGTCGCTGCGTTTGCCGGCAAGGTGACCGGCCAATGGGGCACCACCGTGGCCGACCAGTCCGGTAACGAAGAACGTGTGGTCTATGCGCCGCAGACCGAGAACCTGGGTGGTGCGGGCGGTTTCTCCGCCGGCGTGGCCAAAGCCTACGAGCTGGGTGCCGCATGGTTCTGGGTGATGGATGACGATGTGGCCGTGCTGCCGGACGCCATTGCCAAGCTGTCCAAGTGGACCGACAAGCACGAGGTGATTCAGGGCTCCCGATTCGACTACGATGGCGGCCCGTTCTACTGGCAGTACGACTTCATTGTGCCGCTGGGCATCCCGAACCCGATTGCGCCCGCCGCATTCGGCCCGGCCGGATACCGAGTGATGGACACGCTGTGCTTCGAAGGCGGCCTGTTCAACCGCCGTGTGGTTACGGAAATCGGTCTGCCGGACCCGCGCTTCTTCATCTACTGGGATGACACGATGTATGGCTACCGCGCCAGCAAGGTCACCAACCCGATTGTGGTGCCCGACGTGATCCTGCGCCGTACGCGCGAAATCGGCAATTGGGATATCGCCGGCGTGCGCCAGCTCAACTCCACATCCGACATGAACCGGTATCACATCATGCGCAACCGCGGATACATGGCCCGGTACTTCATGACCTATGGTGACTTCCGTCCGCTGGTGTTTGGACTGGGTACCGTGCTCACCGCGGCCAAGGAAGTCATTCGCCTGGTGATGGTGGATCGCGAGCACCTCAAGACCGGTTTGGTACAGATTGCCAAGGGCTGGTGGGACTCGCGCAAGCTGATGCACGACCCCACCTGGAAGCTCATGCCGCCGCTGAAGTAGCCGTAGTAGGGCGGATTCTAGTGGTGGTTGCAACACCTGAGGTTTGAGCGGCCTTCCATGGTCACGTT
>OLPQ01000631.1_pt1 | contig 29277 bp, 19 predicted proteins | sample 1672451 | NCBI WGS metagenome assembly OLPQ01 (sample SAMEA3136687, study PRJEB25190) | human gut metagenome | biome: human gut; feature: human-associated habitat; material: faeces | place: Austria | collected 2013
GTGCAGATTGGAGATAATTATGAAAAATAAAGGCAATCAGAAACATTTAACATTTCTACTTCCTGGATTTAATAGTCTGGCTACCAAATATCCTGATATTGCTGCTATGTGGTCCGACAAAAATCAATTTTCTGCGGATCAGATCCTTCCTAATACCACTATGGCATTCTGGACTTGTCCTACTTGCCATGGAGATTATCCTGCCCGGATTAATAAAGTAATAAATGGCAAAGTAGAATGCCCTTATTGTAACAACAAAAAAGTGCTTCCCGGATTTAATAGTCTGGCTGTTAAATATCCTGATATTGCTAACATGTGGTCAACACAAAATAAACTTTCTGCTGATCAGGTTCTTCCCAATGTTAATTATGCACTTTGGACTTGCCCTACTTGTCACGGTGATTATTCAGCTCGGATTATTGAAGTTGTAAATGGTGAAGCGGAATGTCCTTATTGTAATAATAAAAAATTACTTTCTGGATTTAATAGTTTAGCCGATAAATATCCTGATATTGTCAATCTATGGTCCGATCAGAATGAACTATCACCTAACCAGGTACTTCCAAATACCACTATAGCCACTTGGACTTGTCCCACTTGTCGTGAAAATTATCCTGCTCGGATTATCGATGTTATAAATGGTGTTGCCGATTGTCCTTATTGTTCCGGTCGTAAAGCACTTCCTGGAAAAACATCCTTTGCCGCGCTTCATCCTGATTTAATGGAAGATTGGGATTTTATTGCAAACTATTGCCTTGTAAATCCCGATGAAATATTAGATACATATTCACAAAAGGTTTGGTGGAACTGTAAAAGAAGCTCTGAACATAAATATCCATTGAGTCCAGCTGATAAAGTTTTCTATCAAAAGAGACATCGTGAATCCTGCCCTTATTGCAAAGGACATCGCAGAAAAAAGAAATTTTTCTAATGTAAATGAAATAGTTTCAAAAAAAGAGATTTTCAAATGACATATGCCAAATGAAAATCTCTTTTATTTTGTACGTTTTTCAATTTTTCATCAAAAATCAACATTTAACTTCTCATGGAATTATGTACGTTTTCGTCGATTTTTTGAATTTTTCCAATTTAACTTTCCACGGAATTATGTACATTTTTGCCGATTTCCGCGAAAAAAATTTTTTTACTTACCGATTTAACTTTTACTTACAGCCTACTTACCAGTATCTTCTATACCAGTGGTATGCATAATTAACACTTGTATAACATACGACCTCACCCGGCTGCGGTGCATGAATCATCTGTCCGCCTCCTGCGTAGATTCCCACATGTCCTCCGTAACACACAACATCACCCGGCTGTGGGTCTGACACTGCCTGTCCGCCACTTCCCTGACTGTATGAGTTACGTGTAATTGGAATACCACATGCCTGATGTGCCAGGTATACAAGACCTGAACAATCAACACCACTTCCCGAAGTACCGCCCCATACATAAGGAACTCCAAGGTATGCTGCTGCTGCACTTAAAATAGCGCTTCCGTTGCCATATGTACTTCCACCGTTATCACTACTGCTGTTATTATTACTTGTATCCGGAGTCACTGTCGGGGTACTTGGCGTACTCGGTGTACTTGGCGTACTTGGTGCACTCGGTGTAACGGTTGTGTTGTTATTACCATTGTTATTTGTTGTATTACCTACAGTCTGTGAACCACTGTTGCTTGTCGATGCAACGGTCGAATTTGACTTTGTTGACTCAGCTGCTTTTGCTGCCTTTGCAGCTTCTTCTGCCTGCCTCTTTGCTTCAGCAGCTGCTACAGCTGCCTGAAGCTGTTGATCCAGATCTGCGACTTCTTCTTTCTTAGATTCCAGCGTATTACTCAGCGTCGTCTGCTCTGCCTCATAATCAGACTGCATAGACTCCAGATTCGCCTGATCTTCTTCAAGCTGTGCTTTCAGATCTGCAATCTGCTGCTTGGTATCAATATATTCCTGAAGCTGCTTTCTGTCATAACTATGTACGTTCTGAACATACTCTGCTTTGTTAAGCAAGTCTGAGAAATTCTCAGCACTGACCAGAGTCTCAATCGCAGTCGAGTTGCCTTCTTCATACATATACTTGATACGCTTCTTCATATCTTCGTACTGCTGATGTTCTTTTTCTTTGGCAACAGTAAGATCATCCTGTGCCTGTGTGATCTGCTGACCTGTTGACACCAGATCATCTTCCAGCTTACTCATTTTTTCAATTAGTGTCTGCAATTCTGACTGAAGAGAATTCACTTCACTCTGTGCTGCATTTTTACTATTCTGCAGATTGCTGACATCATCTGCAAATACTGGCGTAACTACCATTGAACTTGCAAGAACAGATGCCAAAAATACTTGTTTAAATTTTATCATAATCACCCATCCTATATTTTTTACTAATTATTTTCCTAACCCTGTGGTCGATTATATACCATTTTTCTATTTTTTGCAATACAATTTAACATTTTTGTAATATTCTACTAGGGTATCATAATATACTGATATTTTCGTTATCACTCCTAATAATCAGGCAACTGTTCAATGGGGACACAAGGCGATGAGCAAGATGCCATTCAAGATAAAACATACATCCTCCGTGCCAGTCAGCGTAGTGATTGACACGGAAGTGAACAATAACTAGTTGGTTGCAGAAGAAATTAAGGAATTTAGAATTCCTTGCGTAATCCTTATTATTTATGCTAAACTGACTTCATAATCAATAAATCTAGAATACTAAATAAGAAAGAAGGATTCCACTATGAATTTCAAATTCAACCATAACAACTTAAATGTACGTGACCTTGAAAAATCAATTCAATTCTACAAAGATGCACTCGGACTCACCGTAGTCCGCGAAAAAGATGCTGCTGACGGAAGTTTTAAGCTCGTCTACCTCGGTGATGGAAGCTCCGTTCATCAGCTCGAGCTCACCTGGCTTCGTGACATGGACCGCCCATACGACCTCGGTGACAACGAAATCCACCTCGCCTTCACCGTAGACGACATGGATGCCGCCCTCGCACACCATAAAGAAATGAACTGCGTCTGTTTCGAAAATAAGTCCATGGGTATCTACTTCATCGAAGACCCAGACGGCTACTGGTTAGAAATCGTACCTGAAAAATAAATCTATTGCACATTTTCATTAAAAGCATAGCCCGCCGCAAGGTGCAGGAACCACTTCCTACACCTTGCGGCGGGCTACGCCTTCATAAAATCAAACGCCACTAATTACTGTACTGACAGATTCGTATACCCCATCAGATCCAGATCTATCTGCTGTGCCGCTTCTCTTCCTTCCCGGATTGCCCACACAACCAGCGACTGTCCTCTGTGCATATCTCCTGCCGTAAATATATTCGGCACATTCGTTTTATACTCACCCGGAGCTGTTTTAACATTCGTGCGCTCATTGACTTCCACACCGAATGCCTTTGTCACATAATCCTCACTTCCGAGGAACCCCGCTGCGATCAGCACCAGTTCTGCATTTACCGTGTACTCACTTCCTGCGACCTCTGCCATCATCATACGTCCGGTCTTTTCATCCTTCTTGCTTTCCAGTTTCACAAGAACCACCTTGCAAAGATTTCCATTCTTATCTTTGACAAATTCCTTTACCGTTGTCTGATAAACCCTCGGATCATGTCCCCAGAGAGCAATTGCTTCCTGCTGACCATAGTCTGTCTTGCAGACTCTCGGCCACTCCGGCCATGGATTCATAGCGCTTCTCTCATCCGGAAGTTTCGGCATCATTTCCAGCTGAAGAACGGATTTTGCGCCATGACGGATCGACGTTCCAACACAGTCATTTCCCGTATCGCCACCACCGATGACAATTACATTTTTGCCCTTTGCAGAAATATATTCGCCTTCTTTCAGCTGCATCTCATTTTTCCAGAGACATTTCGTAGTTGATTTCAGAAAATCTACTGCAAAGTAGATCCCTTTTGCATCTCTTCCGGGTACTTTTATATCACGCGGATGGGATGCACCGCAACAAAGCACCACCCGGTCAAACGCTTTCAGAAGTTCTGCAGATTTCTTATCTTTTCCAATATTGCAGCCAGTTTCAAAACGGATGCCTTCTTCTTCCATTACTGCAAGTTTCCGGTCGATGAACTGTTTTTCCAGCTTCATATTCGGGATTCCATAGCGGAGAAGTCCACCCGGCTTATCTTCCCGCTCAAATACTGTTACCAGATGTCCTCGTTTATTTAACTGATCTGCGACTGTGAGACCGGAAGGTCCGGAACCGATTATCGCTATCTTTTTGCCGGTACGCGCTTTCGGCGGACATGCTTTTGCATATCCTTTTTCGTAAGCATTTTCAATAATCCCATATTCATTTGCTTTAGTCGTCACCGGGCTTCCGTGCAGGTTGCAGGTACATGCCGCCTCACAAAGTCCCGGGCATACCCTGGAAGTAAATTCCGGAAAATTGTTTGTCTTTTTCAGCCGGTAATATGCCTCTTCCCAGTTGCCGTGATAAATCAGGTCATTCCACTCCGGCACCAGATTATGCAGAGGACAGCCGCTTGCCATCCCTGCGATCATCTGTCCCGCCTGGCAGAACGGGACGCCGCATGCCATACATCTGGCGCCCTGTATTTCCTGCTCTTCTTTTGACAGAGGCGTGTGGAATTCCCGGAAATGCTTAATTCTCTCTTTTGGAGATTCGCACTCTGCATCGCATCTGTCATAATCCATAAATCCTGTTGCTTTTCCCACGTTTTTGGCCTCCTATCTTCCTTCTTTGATCGCATAAAATGCTTCGGTTTTTGCCTGTTCGCTGCTGAGACCTTTTTCTTCCAGCTGAAGGATGCGGGTCAGCATTCTCTCGTAATCACGCGGAATGATCTTCTTAAACTTCGGCAGGTATTCTTTGAAATGATCCAGGATTTCTTTTCCCGTCTCGGAATTGGTTGCTGCTACATGTTCTTCGATCATACCTTTCAATTCAGATACATCGAACTTAGATGTTACTTTTTCGATATTAACCATCTGTTTGTTGACTTTTGTATAAAGATCACTGTCCATATCCAGAACGTAGGCAACACCGCCACTCATACCTGCTGCAAAGTTCTTTCCGGTCTTGCCAAGAATTGCAACCCGTCCACCAGTCATATATTCGCATCCATGATCACCGACCCCTTCTACAACTGCTGTTGCTCCGGAGTTACGGACACAGAAACGTTCGCCTGCCACACCATTGATATAGGCTTTTCCGCTTGTTGCACCATAAAGCGCTACGTTACCAATAATAATATTTTCATCAGCTTTAAATTTCACACCAGTCGGCGGATAAACGATCAGTTTACCACCGGAAAGTCCTTTTCCAAAATAATCATTGCTGTCACCGGTCAGTTCCAGTGTCAGACCTTTTGGTATAAATGCTCCGAATGACTGTCCGCCTGCGCCCTTACATTTCAGCACATAGCTGTCTTCTTCCAGTCCGTCCGGATAACGTCTTGTAATCTCAGAACCGAAGATTGTGCCGAATGTACGGTCTGTATTTTTTACATCCAGCTCCAGGATTCTCTTCTGTTTCTTTTCCAGTGACGGAAGAAGTTCCTTTACCAAAACTCTTTCATCCAGTGTTTTATTTAGTTCAAAATCAAAGACTTTCTTCGGATTGAAGATCATGCCTTTCTTCTCTTTTGCATACGGATTATTGAGGATTCTGGAAAGATCCAGTGTTGCGGCACGTTTGGATGTCGGCACATCTCTCACTTTCAGAAGGTCTGTCCTTCCCACCAGTTCATCCACAGTACGAATGCCAAGTTTTGCCATATATTCTCTTAATTCTTCCGCGATAAAACGCATGAAATTGATGACATATTCTGGTTTTCCGGCAAATCTCTTTCTCAGTTCCGGATTCTGGGTTGCAATTCCGACCGGACAGGTATCCAGGTTACATACACGCATCATTACGCACCCCATGGTTACAAGCGGTGCCGTCGCAAATCCAAATTCCTCTGCACCGAGAAGTGCTGCGATCGCCACATCACGACCGCTCATCAGCTTACCGTCTGTCTCGATACGGACTCTTTCTCTCAGTCCGTTCTGGATCAGTGTCTGATGTGTTTCAGAAAGTCCAAGCTCCCACGGAAGTCCGGTATTATGGATAGAACTTCTCGGTGCAGCTCCTGTACCTCCGTCATAACCGGAGATCAGAACCAGTCCGGCTCCTGCTTTTGCAACACCCGCTGCAACCGTTCCGACACCGGCTTCAGATACCAGTTTCACAGAAATTCTTGCATCCTTGTTTGCATTTTTACAGTCATAGATCAGCTGTGCCAGATCTTCGATCGAGTAAATATCGTGATGCGGCGGCGGTGAGATCAGTCCCACACCCGGCGTAGAATGTCTGGTTTTTGCTACCCAAGGGTAAACCTTTCCCCCCGGCAGATGTCCACCTTCTCCAGGTTTTGCTCCCTGCGCCATCTTGATCTGGATCTCTTTTGCACTGACAAGATATCTGCTTGTAACACCAAAACGTCCACTGGCAACCTGTTTGATCGCAGAACCTCTGTCGGTTCCAAGGCGCTCGATATCCTCTCCGCCTTCACCGGAGTTTGACTTACCGTGCAGTGCATTCATTGCAAGGGCAAGGGTTTCGTGTGCTTCCTTTGAAATTGATCCGTAAGACATTGCACCGGTCTTGAATCTGGTCACGATCGAATCCACACTCTCTACTTCTGAAAGCGGAACTCCTTTCTTTGGATAATTGAAGTCCATCTGTCCACGGAGTGTGATTCCTTTGGATTCTTCATCAACCATCTGCGTGTACTGCTTGAACATTTCATAATCCCCGCGCCTTGTAGACTGCTGGAGCATATGGATCGTTCTCGGGTTGTACAGATGCTTTTCACCACCGCTCTTCGACTTGTGTTGTCCCACACTGTTCAACGTCAGATCTACGGAAAGTCCCAGCGGATCAAAGGCCTCGGAATGCCTTGCCATATAATCTTTTGCAATTTCTTCCAGTCCGATACCACCGACACGGCTGACAGTTCCGGTGAAATATTTTTCAATGAATTCCGGTTTTAATCCAATCGCTTCAAAGATCATGGATCCCTGATAAGACTGGATCGTGGAAATTCCCATCTTCGATGCAATTTTGACAATTCCGCTTATAACAGCTTCATTATAGTCATTGACTGCTGCATAATAATCTTTCTGAAGCATATCTGTATCGATCAGCTGTTTGATCGATTCATGTGCAAGATACGGGTTGATCGCAGATGCACCATATCCCAAAAGCGTTGCGAAATGATGTACTTCTCTTGGTTCTCCGGTCTCAAGGATCATGGCAACCTCTGTTCTTCTCTTAGTTCTTACCAGATGCTGATGAACCGCTGAGGTTGCAAGCAGGGACGGGATCGCAATATGATATTCATCCACACCTCTGTCACTTAAGATCAGGATATTCATGCCTTCACGGATTGCACGGTCTACCTGGATAAACAGATAATCGATCGCTTTTTCCAGGCTGGAGTTTTTATAATAAGTAGTAGAAATTTCTGCCACACGGAAACCGTCGACTTTCATGTTACGGATCTTCAGGAGATCGGTATCTGTCAGGATCGGATCATTGATCTTCAGTACATGACAATTTTCCTCTTTCTGTTCCAAAAGGTTTCCTTCTTCTCCGACATATACCGTTGTCGAAGTCACGATTTTTTCACGGATCGCGTCGATCGGCGGGTTCGTTACCTGTGCAAATAACTGTTTAAAATATCCAAACAGAGACTGATGCTGCTCAGAAAGAACGGCAAGTGGTGCATCGATACCCATGGCTCCGATTCCTTCGCTTCCATTCATTGCCATATTTAAAATAGAAGTCTTCACTTCTTCGTAAGAATATCCAAATGCTTTCTGCAGTCTCTGGCATTCTTCTCTAGAATACTGCGGTACTTTCTGATTCGGGATCTTTAAATCGCTTAAATTGACCAACTGACTGTTCAACCATTCGCCATAAGGCTGTCTTGCCGCATATTCTTCTTTCAGTTCCTGGTCGTCGATGACACGCCCCTGAACGGTATCAACAAGAAGCATCTTACCTGGATGGATTCTTTCTTTGACTACGATCTTCTCCGGCGGGATATCCAGAACGCCAACCTCAGAAGAAAGGATCAGTGTGTCATCATCTGTGATGTAATATCTGGAAGGTCTGAGTCCATTTCGGTCAAGTACGGCTCCTAAAATATCTCCATCTGAGAACAGGATGGATGCCGGTCCGTCCCATGGCTCCATCATCGTTGCGTAATACTGATAGAAATCCTTGGTTTTCTGTGACATCGTTGCATTCTGTGCCCATGGCTCCGGGATGGTGATCATAACTGCCAACGGAAGCGGCATGCCACTCATCACCATGAATTCCAGCGTATTATCCAGCATGGCAGAATCGGAACCTGCGGTATTGATTGCCGGAAGGACTTTATAAAGCTCTCCTTCCAGATGCTCGGATTCCATGTTTTCCTCTCTGGCCCGCATCTTATCTGCATTGCCACGAATGGTATTGATCTCTCCATTATGTACGATGAAACGGTTCGGATGTGCTCTTTCCCAGCTTGGATTAGTGTTTGTACTGAATCTGGAATGTACAACTGCAATTGCAGATTCATAATCCGGGTTCTGCAGATCTTCAAAGAACATCCGGAGCTGTTTTACAAGGAACATTCCTTTGTACACGATGGTTCTGCTTGACAGGGATGCTACATAGGTATCATCACTGCTCTGTTCAAAGACTCTTCTTACCACATAAAGTCTGCGGTCAAAATCCAGTCCTTGTTTTACTTTTTTCGGTCGTTCGATAAATCCCTGCATAATGCACGGCATGCATTCGAGTGCTTTCTTTCCAAGGATCTCTTTACGGATCGGCACTTCCCTCCATCCAAGGAATTTCAGTCCTTCTTTTTCGGCAATGACTTCGAAAATATTTTTTGCCTGATTCCTTTTCAGTTCGTCCTGTGGGAAGAAAAACATTCCCACACCGTAATCTCTCTCAGAACCTAAAAAGATGCCGAGGGGACGACAGACATTTGTAAAGAACTTGTGCGAAATCTGTAACAGTATTCCTACACCGTCTCCTGTCTTCCCTTCGGCATCCTTGCCAGCTCTATGTTCAAGATTTTCTACGATTTTCAGCGCATTTGCGACTGTATCATGACTCTTTTGCCCTTTGATGTTCACAACAGCTCCGATACCGCAGTTGTCATGCTCAAAATCAGGGCTGTATAAGCCTTGTTCTGTATTTTGTTGTATTACACTCATATAACCTGCCCTTTCTGTAAAACGGTTTTGTTGTTGCTTTTATGATTTAACACTATACAGCATTTGTCTGCAAAAGTAAACCCCTAATTTTACAGAAATTGTCAGATATTATTTATTTTGTGAACTTTTTCAGTATTTTTCAGTTAATTATCGTATTTCTTGTCTTATATTTTTTATTTTTACATAAATTATAACAGTAATCAACGTAGCCAGTACAGTAATTCCAACTGCTTTTCCCTCTGTTCCCAGAATCCATTCAAAGCCCCCATACCACGAAAGCAATAATGACGTAATATTCACAACAATATGGAACAGGACCGGAGCTGCAATATTCCGGAATTTCTCATAAATGCAGGCAAGCAGAAGTCCGAGTACCATTGCATAAAGTCCCTGTGGCAGATTTCCATGACCGACACCGAACAAAATGGATACAAACACACCTGCCTGCACAGCGGTAAGGCTCTCGCGCATCCGCCGGTAGATCATCCCGCGGTAAACAAGCTCTTCTGCGACCGGAGCCAGAATCCCGGCTCCCGCCAGCTGAAGCCAACGCGGTGCACTGTAAATGATCTGCTCTGTGCTCTGATAAACCTGGCTGATCCTCTGCATATTCATCAGCATGACGATATCATTCATCGCCACACACGCAGTCACTGCACCGACGATCATAACAAGCCACATTCCATATCGGGAAGCCGCTTTATATTTCCACCAGGATTCCTGCTGCTTTTCATAGCGTCCCTGATCTTTCCGGTAGATCCACACAATCATTGGGATCGTGATAATCGAAGAGACTGCCCCAATTCCCATATTGCTGCGCAGACCGCAGGAAAGTGCAAATGTCGCTACTGCGATCTCCACACCCCATTTGATCAGAACCGCACTGAACAAATACCAGATAATTCTCCCTGTTTTCCTGTCTCGCATTCTTCATCTCCGCCTTTTCTTACTCAAAAACTTTTCGGATTGCCTCTTCACTTCCATTTACAGAACCCTGTACCATGACCGGTTTTCCACCGCCTCTTCCGCCAAACTGTTCTTTAAGGATCTTGCTGTACGGGCGCACATCCTCTGTCTCACTGCCGATCACATAACGGTATCCACTCTCTTCGTTTCCTGCAAATACCGCACATACTTCTGTTCCTTTTTTCAGTACAAGGTTCATAAGCTCACGTGGTTCATTCCCACTTAATTTGCTATCAAAAATACAGACCTTTTTCTGTCCCTCCGGAATTTTTTCTGCCTGTGCTTCAAGAATCTGATATCTTGTCTCTGCAAGTTCACTCTTCAGCTGTGTACATTCCTCTTTTACGCGTTCAACTGCTTCAGCAATCAATTCTTCCTTCGCCGAAAGGCTTCCCATGATCGCCTTCACGCTTTCTTCTTTCTGCTGATAATCCTTCAGTGCCCTTCTTCCGCACAGCATGGTGATCCGGATACCGCCTTTATAATTCTGACTCTGCACCAGTTTGATAAGACCGATCTCTCCGGTAAAATTCACGTGCGGCGCACAGCAGGCACACACATCGTATCCCGGAATCGTCACGATACGCACCTGACCGTCAATCTCAATCTTACTGCGGTAATCCAGCGTCTTCAGTTCTTCTTTGGACGGATAGCTTACCTGAACCGGCACATTTGCAAATACCGCTTCATTTGCCGCATCCTCTACCTCGCGGAGCTCTTCTTTTGTGAGCGGACCGCTTAAATCCAGAGTGCAGAGCTCATCATTCAAATGGAATCCCACATTATCATATCCAAAACGTGCATGAACGATTCCCGATACGATATGTTCTCCGCTGTGCTGCTGCATCCGTGAAAAACGTTTGTCCCAGTCGATCTGACCGGTCACGGTCTTTCCTTCTTCCAGTTCTCCTTCCAGATAGTGAAAGATCTGTTCTCCTTTTTCCTGTACATCATATACTCTGATCCCGTCAATCAGACCGGTATCAGCTGCCTGACCGCCGCCTTCTGGAAAAAAGGCAGTTCTTGAAAGAACTGCCTCATATCCGTTATCACACGGGCGGCAGGACACAACCTCCGCAGTAAATTCCTGCAGGTGACTGTCTGTGTAAAACAATTTCTCTGTCATATGTCCTCGCCTCTTTATCGTATTGTCATTACTTCTGATGCTTCTGCCTTTTTACATTCTTTCCGGTGCTTCAAATCCAAGCAGATCGATGCAGGTTGTCAAAATGTCTCTTGTCAGTGTAAGAAGGGCAATGTAGCTCTTCTGCTTCTGTTCATCCTCTTCTGCCAGGATCTTTGTCTCATGGTAGAAACGGTTAAATGCATTTGCAAGATCATAAATATATGCGCAGATCTTGTGTGGTGCAAGTTCTTCGTATACATTCTCCATCACACTGCCAAACTTCGCAGCTTCCAGCATCAGAGCCTTTTCGCTCTCACTTGTAGCCGAAAGGATCTTGATATCGTCCATACTCTTTCCTGATTCTTTATACTTGTTCAGGATTGATTTGATACGAACGATTGTGTACAGGATGTACGGACCTGTATTTCCTTCAAAAGAAGTGAATCTGTCTACATCGAATACATAGTCTTTTGCTGCCTGGTTGGAGAGGTCTCCGTATTTGATTGCAGCCATTCCGACCATCTTCGCTGTTGCTTTTGCCTCTTCTTCCGATACTGTACGGTTCTCTGTGATCTTTTCATACATCTTTTCTGTGATTTCGCGGATCAGGTTCTCAAGACGCATAACGCCGCCTTCTCTGGTCTTGAACGGTTTTCCGTCTTTTCCGTTCATCGTACCAAATCCAAGGAAAGTAAGCTTTGTATCCTCTTTTACAATGCCGGTCTTCTTCGCGCAGCGGAATACCTGTACAAAATGCAGTTCCTGACGTTTGTCAACTACATAGATGACTTCGTTCGGCTGGAACAGTTCTTCACGCTCTACCAGTGTTGCAAGGTCTGTGGTATCATAAAGTGCTGCACCGTCGGACTTCAGGATCATACACGGTGGGATCTCTTTGGTATCGGTCTCTTCTTTGACATCTACCACGAGTGCTCCGTTATCAATATGCGCATAGCCTTCCTTCTTCAGTCTTTCCACCATATCCGGGATGTATTTCTGTGCGTCAGATTCCCCTTTCCAGAGGTCAAATTCAACATTCAGGTTCGCATAGTTTTTCTTTAAGTCTGTCACAGACACATTCATAATGTGATCCCAGATTGCACGGTAACCGCGCTTTCCGCTCTGCAGCTGGAAGGTCGCATCCAGTGCTTCTTCTCTGTAATCATCATGCTCTTTTGCATAAGCGGACGCTGCCGGATAGATTTCCTCCAGGTCACTGATGGTAAATGGTGCTTCTTTTGGATATTCTCCGGTGAAATTATCATCAAAATACGGAAGATCCGGCTGGCGTTTCTTCAGTTCTGTGATAATCAGTCCCATCTGATATCCCCAGTCTCCAAGGTGGATATCACCAACCACTTTATTGCCCATAAAACGGGTGATTCTCTTTACGCTTTCCCCGATAATCGCGGAGCGGAGATGCCCAACGTGAAGCGGTTTTGCCACATTCGGTCCGCCGTAATCAATGACGATTGTCTTTGGATTCTCTACTTCTTCCACGCCGAGCTTTTCGTCTGCTTCCATCTGGTTCAGATAATCTGCGACTGCTGCCGGGTTGGTCTTCAGGTTGATGAAACCTGGCTTAACTGCTTCTGCTCCGCTGATATATCCGTTCTCCGGAATCTTTGCCACAACTTCTTCTGCGATCATGATCGGTGCTTTGTGGTACTTTTTTGCACCTGCCATCGCACCATTGCACTGATATTCACATAAATCCGGGCGGTTGGAAAGTGTAACACGCGCCAGTTCTTTCTCGTATCCGGCATCTGCAAATGCCTGTTCCATTTCTTCTGTAATCAGATCCAGGATCTTCTTCATAGTATCGATCGTTCCTCTCTTTTTCATCATAAACGTTAGCGCAGACTCTTTGCCTGCGCCGCTTTATTTATTATATCTGAATCCTTATGTAAGCGCAATAGAAAATCGCAATCCGGAGACTGGATGTTGCCTGAAATTCTGCATTCTTTATGAATTTTTGGCAAGACAGCATCCACTTCTGCTGATGCACAACATTTTTTCATAGACTTTACCGCTTTTTTCAGACGTTACTGGCTCGCTGTATTTACAGTGTTACTGATTCACTGCATTTTTCAGATCTTCCACCGCCTGTGCGAGCATTGCATCTGAACCAAGTGCCTGTTCATAATCCGCTTCTACCTGTGCAAACAGCTCCTGCACATCTGTCTGTGCGGAAACTTCTTCAATTATCGTCTGAATCTGCTCGTCAGAGATCTCTACCTGAATATCGAATTTTCCATCTTTGTCCTTGACCGCATATAAGGTTTCAAGTCCCGGTACTTCAGTGTAAATTCCACGGATCTTCATATTGTACCGTACATACAGGATCCTGCTGCCTTTTGCTTTGCCGTCTTTCGTGTAAATCGCAATCCCATCGTATGCTTCGGCATAGGCTTCTTTTCCGGAAAGTTCCTGATAGTATGCTTCTACTGCACCCGCAAGCTCTTCGTCTCGGTTCTCCAGAAGTGGATTGGTTTCCATCGCTGCGTACCCGGTATTTACTTTTGGCTCTTCTGTAACAACTGCACTTACTTCTTTTACCTCATCTTTTTTCTCTTTCGTAAGAAAAACGGTGACTCCCGCCGTCATAAAGCAGACCAGCAGATACACAAGACCAGTGTAGAAAATCTGCTTCTTTTGGCCTGTAAGGACGGGCATCCTTTTTTCTTCCGACATGGCATTTCCTCCTTTGTCACCTATCATACGCAATGCCCGCTTTTACGTCAATAGCGAAGAAAGACTTGTTTTGACTGGTTTTGTCGAAGCGATTATTTATTCTTTTTCTGCATTAAAATTGCTTTTTGCTGATGCCCCCTCTGTGTATTAAATCACTTTCAAATGGTATTTCGGCTGCTATTCTGTTCATCCCGTTTTACTTGTCCTGTTCGAAATTTCTTCTTGATTTTTTTCTGGGCAAGTGCTATATTAGTAAATGTCCTTGTAGCTCAGTGGATAGAGCACCGCCCTCCGGAGGCGGGTGCGTCAGTTCGATTCTGATCAGGGACGTAAAAAGACTGTGAAGCTTTTATGGCTTGACAGTCTTTTTTATTGCCACTAATCCAATTCCCACCTGAATCCGTCATATTCTCCGGTGCAAACCATTTGAACGGCATTAGAATAACGCTGATTATGCAGCAATATAGGATATAGGTTTTCTTCATCTTGAAGCCTCCTCTATATCAGTCGGCAAGCACCCCATAACGTAAGAACTCCAATCACTCCTGCGCATCCCGTCATCCAAAGAACTTCTATCCGATGCATTTTCTTCAGGAACTTTTCTTCCATTCCAAGTGACTGTAAGATTTCCCCTTCTCTTTTTTCTTCCTGCTTCTCCGCAAGAAACATCTGATACAAAACTATGGAAATCAGAATCATGTAAAACACTGCAAAAATGCTGTACATTCCTATAAAGGAATATAATTCCTGACGTATTTTCTTATACTCTTCATGGTTATTCTGCACATTTACAGCTGTTCCCTGTTTTAAAATACTTAGAATATGCCCTTCCGTATCATACGCATCCGCATCATCCGATACCAGAATTTTTACGATCTGATCATATTCCATAATTCTGCTTTTCCCAAATTTCTTCCAGAAATTCTTTCCAACAATCATCGATATACCAGATCCACCTATCTGTGGATTCCGCACATCTTCTTCCTTCATGCCACGTAAAATCGCTGTTACTGGAATCGGATTTTCGTTTCTACTTCCATTCTCATTCAATGTATAAACCAGAAGTTCATCACCAACCTGTACCGTATCTTCTGATATTCCTTGTCCGTCCGGGCTGACTGCACTCAGATATTTTCCGTCATATTCCTGCAACTCTGTAAGATCCAGAATGCAAAAATCTCCCTGTTCAAATTCTTCTTTTGTCAGGCTGCCTTCATCCAGATTTCTCAGAAAACGCTGTATATCCTGCCATCTGTCTATTGTAAGCAAAGACAATCTTACTTTCTCAATAGATATCTTTTCCTTTATTGATGTCTCATTCAGATATGCCACCAATGTTTCGACTACTTTCTGAAAATACTCGCTTTCAGCATATTCTGACAGATCAATCCAGAACTCCTCTTTTTCATTGTTATGATATTGTTCTACAGAAGTTACTCCGGCAACCTGTTCCAGTTTATCAACTGTCTGCCTGGAAATTCCCGGAGAATTCGTAATCTCCATTGTACTCAAATAGTATCCATTTCCTGTCAGCCTTTGATATACTTTCAGTTCTTCCTGTCTGGTTGATATTTCCATCTTTCCAAATCCCACGATCAGCAAAGCACTTGCCAGAAGAACAATTTCTACACTCTTACGCACTCGATGCATCTGCCATTTATGAAGTAAAACTCTTCCCGGCGTGAGCCGGACGATCTTCCTGTACTTTCCCCTTCTTTTCTGAACTTTCTTCTTTTTTTCTTTCAGAAGTATGCGAAGCTGTACTGCACTGAGTCCATAACTTGCAGCAATACATAAGATACTGAAGCCAGTTCCCAAAAGGACTCCTTCCCATGCAATCGCCTGTGGTAATGTCTGCTCGGTTATCTTTTCAAAAGCAGGGATAACCAGCTGGTAAATCCCAATCCCTGCAAGATTTCCAACAATAACAGCTCCTGCACCAAACAGAACTGCTTCCCAGAAAATAATCTGGTACATCTGCCCTCTTCTCATTCCAAGTGCATCCAGGAACCTCCAGAACTGTTCTCTTGAGATAATCGAACGCGATACCGTAAGAAACAGGATACAGATCGACGCACCACCAATCAGCAAACGGATATTTTCCAGAAAATCCATATACGGAAGACTTACATCAGAAAGTTTGTCCTGTTCCACATTGTCATCCATGCCACAGGTAAATTCTTCGCTGTCTTTCAGATCTTTATAAACACTTTCACTGCCTTCTTTCGCTTTTACAAGCATATGCATATCCTGAACAGAGCCGATCCTGTTCCCGCCTTCCTGTGTCACAATTCCAGTTGGAAAACGATGCCGGTTGCAGATTTCCCAGTTTATCTGATAATCTTTTAGGATCCCGCATAAAGTATACGAATAGCTTTTTGATTCCCCCTGCTCCAGAATGGAAAGCGCCGGTGTAATATCCAGTGTAATCTCTTTTCCAAGCATCTCCTCATATCCAAGTGAGCGAAGTGTACTGTATTCCATTACGATCTCATGCTCATTTTCCGGCAGGCGTCCTTCTTTCATTTCCAGTCTGCCAAGCTTCCACGCCGTCTCGTCCATTGTCCCGATATTCATCTGACGGTTTTCCAGATAATCTCCGGCGATCGCCCCATAGATACTTATTTTCCCGGTCTGTGCAAGAAATGGATTCTCTTCTGCTACTTTTACCGAGCTTTCATCCATATCCAAAAATACCTGTTCCCACTCCCCATATACTGCTTTACGATTCTCGATATATGCGGCTTTCAGTCCTTCCGACATCTGAAAACCAATCTGAATCAGTGTGCAGGTAAGAAGCAGGACTGAGACTATCAGGATACTGTATTTCTTCTGGCTGCGGATTCTTTTTATACTGAGTTCCCGTTCAATTCCATGTCTTTTCTCTCTTTTCATCGCAATGCACCATCTTCCATATACACAATCCTGTCCGCATAATTGGCACTGTCCATATCATGTGTCACCATGACAATTGTCTGACGGTAAAGCTCTCTGGATGCGCAGATCAGTTTCATGATCTCCTGTCCGGTCTGATAGTCCAGATTCCCGGTCGGTTCATCCGTAAACTGTACCCCTATCCCCTTATGCCTTGAAAATAGGGGCTTTAACGGTATGTACATTTGTGTACTGTGTACATTTTTCCTTATACGCTAAAAGCAAGCAGGGTCTTTCTTTCCAGAAGTCCCCACTTGCTTTTTTATAATTCTGTTTTTCTAATCATTTTTTGATATACTTCTCATCTGTAATTCCAGCCTTTTTGGCAATACATCGAATCACATCTTGATTAAAATTCATGTATTTCAAATAAAAGTAAAATAGAAACCAAACGACAACTGAACATATAATTATTATTTTGACACACATATAACCTCTCTTTATTCCTCTAAATTTGGCAACAATGATGCAATTGGCCAACTATAAAATTCTTCTTTTTCTATTGCAGACAATTGCTGTATATGTATATCAAATTCATCAAACTGTTTTAACAAAATACATGCGCAACACCTCTCAAATATATTCTCAGAATATTTAATCTGTGCCAATATCTTCCTTTCTTCAAGCTCTAATTCTCTTTTCCGAGCAATAATTTGGAATCTATTTATTGTAAGAATAGTCGAATTCATGGAATATTTCCCTAAGATATCTATTAATTTTTCAGCCAATGACAATATATTTCTATCTCTTTCCTTATCATAAGCCTTTAAAAAATCCAATATTAATCCCAAAAGTTGATCTATTTCTTCTTCACTGATCTTGTTCATTGCTTCCAATAAATCATTTTCATCAAATATCATCTGATATATATCTTCATCTCGTAACGCAAACCATCTGCTAATTTTCTGTGTTTTTCCATCTGGTATATCTTCAAAAATAGCTATCCGTTTACCATCCTTCAAATAATTACGAATTATATATCCATCTTCTTGAATCTTTTCATATTCTAACAACAATTTCCTACGTCCGATTATTTGTTTATAAAGACCACAATTTTCATCTGTTTGGAACGGTAACGATAAAACTCGCATTTCCACTAATCCCTTTTTCAGAAAAAATATTGTGGGTTCTGCATCTAAAATTTCTTTCGTTTTAAATAAACTTCTTTTAATATTTAATTCTTCAAGCATTTCTCCTAATTGAACAATCCGTTTATGATAGGCAAGAAATCTTTCTGTAAAAGCTGTTTGTATTTCCCCTAAGAAATTTTTTCCTAGACTTATATTTTCAATCGATACTTCCTCTGCATCAGAAACAGCTATTATAATTTTCGATGCTTGAAAAACTGTTTCAAAATTATAGTTAGTCGCCTCAATGCAACGAATAGTTGTTTTTTGACTTTTTTCTGTTAAAACAAATTCAATGATTTCACTAATCCTTGTAGTCGTTTGATTTAATGCATAAATATGTCGAATAGGATATCTTTGTTCTATTTTATCATCGATTTTTATTAACCAATCACTTTCAGTCGCAGTAACTAAATCTGTCAGTAAAACTGGTATCTCTATCCCATCCTTCTTGGTATACACATACTTAAAAGGACTTTTAGCAATTGCGATTGCAGGATTCATATACGGAGTTGGTAATGTTGATATAGTAAAATTAGATATAGTATCATAATCGGGAATTGATTTTCCCACTCCTACCATTGCCTGTTTAGGTCTATTTTCTTTAAAAAGAACACAAAGTTCCTCTAATTCTCGGACAGTTTTTACATGGTTTAAATGTACTGTAATGCTCCCTTGTTCTTCTTTTCCTTTCATTATATGGACAATATCTACCGGAAGTAAGATTTTTGCATACATTTTATCACTATATTCCGTTTTTGAAATTGCATCAACAAAAAATATTACCCCGCCATTTTTCAAATAATTTTTCAAATCATTTATATCCACTGGATAGCTTATACTATCTGAATCTGGAAGAGTATTATACTCTTTTCCCTTTACTTGAATGGGAATAAGAAATTCATTTCCTGTCGAAGCCGGCTTTTTAGTTTTGTAATATATGATATTTCCATCCCATGAAACCGTTTTGTCATTCATATGAATATCTGACTCATCCAAATATTCAGATCTAGCACACATTCTTTGTAGTGTTGTTATAGAAAATGTTTCTTGACTACTCATTTATCTGAATCTCCATGTAGTTGTTCATTTCTGAAATTTTATTGTTTTCTATTCCATTATACTATATAGCACACTACGTTTCTAGATATTTTATCCCCACAACCACCAGCAGGCACGTTTCCCACGTCCCTGCCAGCCGCTGATTGTTTTCTTTTTCATTAAAAATTCTTGATCAAATTCAAATCTCTTTTATTCAATGCTTTCCGCATTGCTTCATTTTCTTTCTGTAATGTCTCGTTCTCTCTTTTTAATTTTGCCACCTGCTGTTCTAATTGCAGGATACGGTTGTCCATTGCCATATCTAAAATCTTTCTTCTTTTATCTACCATACCTGCTTGTACCTGCAAGGCATGATCTACTGCTTTTCGTACTTCCGGATTCTTGTAGAAAAATCCTCTGGACAACCCGGTCTTTTGTATCAACTTGGGGACTGTCACTTTATCCTCTTCTTCAATCATCTCCTGAATTCTCAGCTTTGCCCGCTGGATTTTCTCCACGCTCTGTTTATGGTTTACTTCCAGCATCTTGTCATATTTGCTCATATTCTTTCCCCCATCCGGCCAGATTCGCCCGAATCATCCGGCTCATCTCTGCCCTGATTTCTCTTGTTTCATCTGCGATGATCTGGAGACTCATCTTCCTGTAAAATTTCACATTCTTTACAGATGTATGCCCCAGTAGTTTTGCGATGGTCCAGTCATCCAGATGCAGTTCTGTTAAGCGGATACCATATACATGGCGGAACATATGCGTTCCAAATCCAAACAATTCTCCATGATCGTCCCGCAAATCTTTTTTCTGAATCAGATCCATCACCTTGTTTTGAACGGTATTGTACTGCATCGGTCTCTTGCTATTTTTTTCATCCACAAAAATGTAAACCGTATCTCCATACCTTTTCTTGCTATACTCTATTGCTTTTTCAATCAGCAGTTCCAGTTCTGCACTGATAGGCTTCACAAAGGTAGTTGTTTTCATCTGCCGGATCTGGATCATAGGATGTCCGTCCTGCCGATACAGGCAGTCTGTCTGCAGGGTAAGGGTATCGGATATCCTTGTTCCTAACATCTGGTGGATGACCATAAGCCGCTCCATCTGCTCATCCAGCTCCGCAAGCGCTGCATTAAAACGAATCAGCTCACTGTCTGAATAAGATTTCAATTTAGGCTGCACTTGTTTGGGAAGGTCACTGGTCAGGAATAAACTTTCCAGATGCGAATATCCATATAATTTTCCGATGGTTTCCAGCAGTCCCCGGAGGTTCGTCAGATCTGCCCGGTAATTATTTACGCCCTCCGCTTCCGTTGCAAGGTACGTCAGATATTCTTCCAGCAACTCCCGATTCAGTTCTTCTGCCGAATGGATATCGGGATATGTTTCTTTCAGATATTTGGATAGTCTCCGGATGGCTGTCAGTTCTTTGATAATTGTTGCAATCGCTTCATGATGTAAATGTTCATAAACTGCCTTTTTTGTTTCTTCCCGTAAGTCATCCTGGATAATCGCTGTAAAATTCAAAGTCTGCACATTTTTAATCGGATTCTTTTTATAGGCAATGTCCAGATTCTCTAATGTCCAGATATCTTTCTCAATCTCATCCCGTTCCTCTTTGGCTTCTGTAAATCGATATGCCTTCCGCACATAAGTGATGAGGCTCGATGGCACTGTCTTTTCTTTCCCATATACGCTGATTCCCTGCATGGTCAGTTTCTGCCCATGTTCCAGAAGCCAGCTTCGGATTTTTAGCAGCCATTGTTCCCACTCCAGTTCCTGCAGGCTCTCTGCCCGGATGTGCTTATCCTTTACCATTCTGCAAAATCTCTGATAGATCACTCGTTCCTGTATCATCGTTGCCAATGCACATTGTCGGCTTCGGTCCTCAATAAAGGAACGGAATTCTTTTTGAAGTCCCTTTGTTGGAAGCAGCCCGAAATCAAAGCAATGGGATTCCTTTACCTTCTTTTTCTGTTTTTCATCTGCTCTTGCATAGCAGTCCAAATCGATTAGATATAATTTTTTATCCATGGAACTCTCCTTTCATCAGTTCCGCCGCAAAGCTATGGGTTTCTTCCTGGAAGTATGCTTCACTGGCTTTTTCCAGTTTCTTCGGCATATAGTCCACATACTGTCTGGTCATTTCTTCGTATTCATGCCCCAGGTAATCCCGTACTGCCTGGAGGGAAATACCGTTATCATAATAAAGCGTAGCCAGGTTATGTCGGTAATCATGGGATCTGAAAATATATTCCCCGTCTGCAATCTTATTTTTCTCACAGTATTTCAACATTTGATACCGTAATGTAGCATACTGGAATGCTCCACCTTTTTTGCTTTTAAACAGATATTCTTCCGGTCCAATCTGATATTTCTTTTTGTACACCTGTACCAGCTTGTACAATGCTTCCGGAATGGGAATCCGCTTATACGTTTTCATTTTCACCTGATATACTTTTAACCAGTAATCTCCATTCTTTTCTTCATAATCACCACCTGTCAGGGTACACACTTCGCTTCCCCGAATTCCCGTACACCATAAGTGCAGGAACATCAACCGCAGATGTTCCGGAAACTCTGCCAGCTTAGATAAAATTTCCACATATACTCTTTCTGGTACGCTGCGGTCATTGTGGCCATGCACTTCTTTCTGCAAATAATACTCATGCCGGAAGGGAATCTTCTTCAGATATCCTTTTACTACAAGGAAGTTGTAAAACTGCAAAATCATAGTGATTCTTCCATTTGCTGTTTTCTCACGGGTATCCTGTCTCTGAATGGATTCCAGATATCTCTGAATCTTCTCTGCTTCCACTTCATAGATTGGCTTTTCTTCTCCATTGAAATGTACCAGGAATGTACGAAGTTCCAGCAGCTTGATTCGGATGGTACTGATAGATAAATCTGTGATTCCAAACAGGTACCGCAGATATTTTTGCAAAATCTTTTGATTTTCCAGGTTGTTCACCTCTTTAAAGGATACCCATTCCACGGGCTTGCTTGGATTCATTCGTTCTCTGGAAAAATGGAAACGTTCCAAAAACCACACATTCGCATTCCAATGAATTTCCGGTGCCTGTAAAAATAGGATTTTTCTGCTCATCCGCAGGATACCAAACACAGCACTTTTCTTTTCCCCTCTAAAATGTTCTGAGAGTTCCTGCTCAAATTGCTGTTCTTTGGCCAGTGTCATTGTCTCAATATCAGCCACTTGATGTTTCACACAGAATTGATAGAACCTTTGCAGTGCCAGCAGTTTCTCTTTTCTGTAACGACCTTTGTAGGTATGAATCACCTCTTTTAATACTGTAAAAATCTGCATCTTCAAATTTCTCGGACACTCCAGCGTGAAATTCCACAGCAGTTCCTTTCCATCTTTGCTGGTCAGAAAAGATTCTGCTATCTCAATCTCCGGATAATAGGTGAGGCACATCCATTGATCACGATACTCGGTAGTATAGTTTCTTCGCCCTGCCAGTGTCTGCATCTCTTTTTTCATCTGATGAAGGAAGATTCTGTCAAATCCCCTCAGGCAGGTAATTGGTGCATGAACGGTTTCGTTCCTTTCCAGATATTCTTCGTATCGGATCCTTAGGGCTACGTCCATTTCCGAAATGTCGGTAATCCCCTCTTCTATCAGGAATTTCTTTACCCTGTTTCGTATTTTCCCATTTACCTCTGTGCAGGCATCCACCTGTTCACAGATTTTTTGTTCCAGTGCTTCCCGCTCTTCCTGCTGTTCATAAATATGTAATTGATAAGCGGGCATGTTCTTCACCTCCTACAGGAGTTTCTCCACATCATAAAGGGCAGAATGCTTTGCATAATATTGGTCGCTGGCTTCCATAAGCTGGTCATCTACAAGGTTCAGATATTTGATGGTCGTATCGATGTGCTTATGTCCATATGCCTCACTGATCATTTCCAGTGGCCATCCGGCATCCCGCCTCATATTTCCGAAGTATCTCCGTAGCATATGAGGTGTCGTATGGATGCCTGTCTTTTTCTCCATCCGCTCCAGCATCCGGTAAACTGCGTCCACCTGAAGTGCCTTTCCTTTTGTCTCTCCTTCGATGTTTACAAACAGCATCGGCTGGTGTTGCAGAAATTCCCGGTACTTGGACAAATAAAACAGTAAAAACTGGAAAGTGGCATCACTGACTTTGGATCTTCGGTACGCCGCATTCTTCGCCCTTGCCTTGTTCTCATTGTCATCCCGGAAGAATACCCGGATGGTGTGTCTTTCATAATCAATATCTCTGGTATAATTTACACCTAAAATCTCGCCGATCCGGTATCCGGTCTCTGCCAGCAGCATGATCAGAAGCTGGTCCCTGCAGTTGGTACACTGCTTCAAAAGTTCCAAAATCTCCTGATGCTCTGCCGGACGGACGTTTCGTTCTTCCTCTTTCAGATAGCCATTGAATGACCGGAACCGCAGCTTCCGTTTTACACCGATGGAATCATGTGTGGTAAAACTGTCATAATATAACACTTTCAGCCTTTCCATATCTGATTCCAGCTCTAAAAAACAGAAAAACCTGAACACGTCTTTTAAGTACGCATTGCAGGTTTTATTGCTTGGCAGTTTCTCTTTCTTTTCATGCAAATGGTTTCCGGCTTTCAGCCAGTGGAGAAATCCCACATAATGTTCATACTGTTCCTGGAATTCCAGTTCCGCCACCTGGGACAGTTCCATCTTTTTCTCATCCAGATATTCCAGATAGAACCGGATGGATTTTGCCCTGCGGCCAACGGTATTCGGGGAACGGTTTGCTCGGATCAAATGCGTCAGATACTTGGACGGGAACAGCACCATCTGCCAGCTCTGATGATCCCGGATTAAAAAATATTCCTGTTTTCCTTCCCAGATATGTTCCACTGCATATCGTGCCATTTTGCTCACCGTCCTTTCCTCTAACGCTATACACATTATACCCACTTCATGTTCAAATAGCTATTCATCAATACCAACAATCCCTCCAAAACCGCCCCAAAAACTGTACTAAACTTTTCCCCTAAAAGCGTCTGGAAAATAAGCACAAGCAACAAGGCTGGAAAGAGAATTTTGCCTATTACAAATAATACTCTACACCTTTCCGGCTGCGGATGAAATCCTGTACCTCTTTCAACTCTTCTGCTATCCGGCAGGGCGGAAGCGCACACATCACATCTTCGTGATACTTGCCACCTTTTACTGCCCGTATATCTAAAATAGACACCACACAGGTATCGGTTTCTGTCCGGATGGCTCTCCCAAATCCCTGGCGTAGTTTCTTCTGCATATCTGGCACAATGATGGACTGGATATAGGTTTCCAGGGAATCATAGGTTTCCTTCTCTGCCTCACTGATGGGATCCGGCACTGCAAAGGGCAGTTTCACAATGATAAGGGAAGACACCATATCTCCTGGAAAGTCTACCCCTTCCCAGCAGGAGCCAGCTGCAAACAGCACCCCATTCTCCATGGTCTTGAACCGCAAAATTTCTTCCTGGGAATGCCTCCATACTTCCACCATAGGAAATGGCAGGCTGTCTCTTAAAATCTGGTACACACTTCCCATCAATGTATAAGAGGTAAACAGTACCAGCGTATGTCCGTAAGTGGAACAGATCAGGGAATGGATCTGGTTTGCCACCATCACCGCTTCTTCCCGGCTTCCTCTCCTGCAATGCTCCAACGTCTTTGGCAGGTATAGCAGACAATTCTTTTCGTAGGAAAATGGGGACTCTGCCACATATTCCTGCACTCCTGCTCTTCCTTCCAGCCCGGTGATCTGCCGGGTGCGCAAAAAGCCTGCGCCTGCCTTTAGCGTTCCGCTGGTTAAGATGGCGGATATCCCTTCTTCCCGATCCCATAACATCTTCTGAAGCAATTCAGGGATTTCCCGGCTGGCTGCACACAAAATGGGAAGCTGTTCTGTATCCAGACGCAGATAGCGGACATAATTCCCATCGCTGCTGCAAAAACACTCCAACACATCCTTTGCTTCTTCCAGCCGATTCCGTATCCACTTTGGAACACATTTTTCCAGCTTGTCCAAAAGAAATTCCAGCATCTCTACGCCTTCCCACAAGGAAACCACACTATCTGTTGTATGACGGAACGTTTCCCGAATTCCTTTTCCAATCTTCTGTTCTGTGCCAACCACATGCAATGCGTCATACAGAACGGCCCGCAGGATTCTTGCCTCTTCCTTCTGATGTTCCCGTTCCAGATAATACGCTACCTCCCGGATATCATCCATACATAGATTTTTCCCAAACATCTGCTTTGCCGCTTCCGGTAACTTATGGGCTTCGTCTACAATCAATGTCCGATAATCTGCCAGCAAAGGCTTGTATCCTTCTGCTCTGTGATACGCATCTGCCAGTAAATAGTTGTGATTACAGATTTGAATGAACACATCCTGTTTCCTGGATTCTTCCAGATATCTCTGATAGCGACACATCTGCCTGCCCGGACATTCTCTTGGACAGAATTTCGGCACACAGACCAGCCTTCTGTCAAACCCGCTCAGATTCTTTACGCTATCCATATCATACTGTTTTCGCAAGGACAGTAGTGCTTCTTTTTGGGCCGCATTCTTCTGTTTATGGCAGATTGCTTCGATTCGTTGTTCCAGCCTGTTGTCGCAGACAAAGTGTTCTTTTCCTTTTCGCACTACTGCCCGAAGCGGAGACTGAATGATTCCTTGCTCCAGCAGCACCCTGGACAAAAAGGGAATATATTCCGTCAATATAGCTTTCTGTAATGCAATGCTGGAGGTGGAGACCACCACCGGGCGCTGCTCCAACGGATTTCCTCTCCCAGTCAGCATGGAATACTTCCGCAATAATACGCAAGCTACCAGATAAGCATAGGTTTTTCCAATCCCTACCCCTGCATCACACAAGGCAATCTGTTCTCCCAGCAGAGTATCCAACATTTCATGGCAGAGACGGATCTGCTCTTCCCGGACTGCCAGTCCCTGTTCCGGAAATAGCACCCGGAAGATCTTCTCCACTTCCTGATGCGCTCTTTTTTGATATTTAACTTTATAAAACATAGTACTTCTTTCCGCATGGCGTTAATACCACAAGAATACGGCTGTGGCACTTTCACACAGCCGCATGTATCTGATATCAACGACACACTCTTTTTTGATTTCTTATCGTTTTTTCTTTGGCACCGTATTTGTCCTCGACTCCCCGGCTGCCACACTACCTTTATGGCAGGGAACATTACAGGCGGATGCTTCGCTTCGCACCGCTCGCAGATTTCCTGAAAGTCTTGCTGATTACAACTTAGAGTCCATCCTCTTCTTTTTTGAGAAGAATTTCGTATCATTATCCCCCTCCGATGATCCTGGCGAAAGACCTGCAAAAGTCCATTCACAGCTATAAGGAGTCGCTCAGAATGAGAACAGGCACCGACAGTTTTCTCACGAAATGATCCGCCATCGTCTTTGGACAGACCTTTCCATAACAATCCTGCAGTGCTTGTTCCCATCCGTCCTGGCGCTTACGCTGTCACGCTTCTATCTTTGGGAACGTACCTGTAATGCTGGTATGTAGTTGTCAAGGAACGAGGGGCAATTACCCCTTTCATATATAGAGCCGATGAGATATCCCATTTTTCTTCACTTCTTCAAAACTTTTTTAATTTTTTTCTTTAATCGTTCCATCCGTGTATAAATGGTCTTTTCCGGCAGTCCCATCTGACCTGCAATCTCACGAATAGAAAATCCCCACATCTTCAGAAGTAAAATCTGCAATGTTTTCTTATCCGTTTCCATCAGAATCTGTAAGAGCTGTTCGTTCTCAATACTGTCAAGTAGCTGTTGGATATTCAGTACAACCGAAGGCTCTTCTTCCGTCTTTTGCGTATATAACTCTTCCTGATTGGAAGAAAAATGTTCCCAAAATCTCCGCTCTGCATTAAAATCCTGCCAGTCCAATTCCCGGATCCTTTGAATTACATCTTCACTGACTCCGGATTCCCTTAAAATCTTTTCTTCCTGTTCCTTCCACTGTTTCCATTTATATTCTTCCTTTGCTTTATGAAATGTCACCTTTCTTTTCCTCCGATCTGAATTTTTTTGAAATCAAATCGGAGTGGCGGTGACCTCGCCTTCTCACAAGAAAAAGGCTGTGTTAGCCGGAATCTTCTCCACAAAAAGAAAGATGCCGCAATCCTGTTTTGAATTGCGACACCACCAAACGCTGCATATGAAATTCGATTTTTCTCTTTTGTAGCTCTTTCCGGCACATACACTGCTCCTTTATGTCATGGAACGGAGTCCATTCTTTCCATAAAGAAGTAGTATACAAAACTAAGCTGTTATCAGACTGTCAGTTGTCTGTCAATTAACTGTCAGTTTTTCCTCACAAAATTTTTAACGTTTCTGATTTTTATTTAATACCGAACTATAAGTCAAATTTGCTTTAACGATTCCTACAATCAATGTACCAATCAGCACAATTGTATCTACAAGTAAAACTGCAACCACACTTTTTATCAGTCCATACACAAACATTATAGAAAATACCTCTACTGACAGTGCAATAAAACATAAATAGTTTGATAAGTATTCTGTTATAAGTTCTCCGCAAATATGATTCATTAAAAATTTTACATAGATAACTGGTCTTAACAAAATACGAATACAGATGCAAACTAATGGATATACCAAAATAAATTTTTTATCTACAAACGAAGTCGCTATTCCATTATCCCATTGAACAGGAAGTTCCGATGGCAATTTGGGGTATGATAATATTCCAATTATTAAGCATAATACTGTAATAACTACCCATGTAATAAGGCTACCCCAAATCTGCAGGAAGCTATGTGAATCCAGCTTAAAAATATGTTTATTCTTACTCCAATAATTGTCTAAATCCTCTACATATTTCTCAACCTGTAATTCCTCAAAACTGATATTTCCTGATTTGAGCATTCTTTCACACATAGTTTTTGCCTGATTCATTCTCTCTATTTGTGTTTGAATTGTTGTAGTTTGTTTTTTAATAATTTCTGCCAATGGTACTTTATCAGATATGACATTACGGATATCTTCAACGGAAATTTCCAGTGTCCGCAAATAAGCAATTTTTTTAATGTTTTCAACGTCTTTTTCAGAATAGTCTCTATATCCGTTTTTATCATTTCGTGATGGTTCTATAAGTTTTTCTTTCTCATAAAAGCGTATGTTGGAGCGGGTTAATCCTGTCCGTTCTTCAACTTCTTTTATTGTCATAATGATACCTCCCTTCTGGAAATCTATTTAATTTCTTTTTTGCGCATAACCATACACAATAAAACAATTTCAACTAAAAGAAATGTTATTCCTACAATAGTAGATCTTGCATATATCGGTTTTAAAGAATTCATTCCAAGCTGAAAAATATTGGCATCCAACATATATTGGCTGATATTAAAATGTGTAAACTTTTCAATAAGAACATATAAAACATTTAAACTCTTAAAAGCTATTAAAAGCCCAACTACCACTGTAAAAGTTGTACTGCCGGTTAGCATGTAAAAAAGCAAAACGAAGCAACAATACCCACAATGTAAAACAAATTGCACTATTAATAACTTTATGATAGTAAAAAAGGAAAAATCCATAAACGTATTCCCAAAAAAGGCTGCTCCTGCAGTAATGGTACAAAATGTATATATTAAAAAATGTAACGCACAAATAACAAATATCACTATAATCTCTGGAAATACCAACATTTCACGTCGGGGAAGTTGGTTTGCAATATTTTTTATAAAACCATTCTTATATTTGGTACTAACAAATACCAGAACTGCAATAACACATAAGATCATAATCATACCACCATTTATTTGTGCTGCCAGTAGTTCTCCAGCATTGGGATAACTTTGAATTGATTTATTAGTAGCAACCAGCATAGCACTAAAAAATGCAAGTAAACTATCAGCTAATAAAATGATCCATGTAGACGCAGAGCAAAAAAAACGATACAAATCCATTTTTATCATCTTAATCATGAGATCCCCCCTGTTAATCTAAAATAATATTTCTCTAAATCTTCTGTTGCAACGGTGTACAAAGGGAACATAATAAAAAACTTAATAATGGACTGCCAA
>OLPQ01000637.1_pt1 | contig 29166 bp, 25 predicted proteins | sample 1672451 | NCBI WGS metagenome assembly OLPQ01 (sample SAMEA3136687, study PRJEB25190) | human gut metagenome | biome: human gut; feature: human-associated habitat; material: faeces | place: Austria | collected 2013
CCTCGCCGGCCGTGGCGGCGATCACGGAATCGGCCAGGTCGCGCTTGGCCTCCTGAAGGGCCACAATGCGCTCCTCGATGGTGCCCCTGGCCACCACTTTGTACACGTCCACCTCGCGGTTCTGCCCGATGCGGTGGGCGCGGTCGGTCGCCTGGTCGGTGGCGGCGGCGTTCCACCACGGGTCGGCGTGCACCACCACCGAGGCGCCCGTAAGGTTCAGGCCCGTGCCGCCGGCCTTCAGCGATACGAGGAAGACCGGCGTCTCGTCGTCGTTGAACTGGCTCACGAGACGCACGCGCTCGCGCTTGGGCGTGGCGCCCGTTATAGCGAAATGGGCGATGCCGCGGCGGTCCAACTCGGCGGCAACCACGTCAAGATAGCTCGTGAACTGCGAGAACACGAGCACCTTTCGCCCAGCCTCCATGGCCTCGTCCACCAATTCCATAATGGCACCAAGCTTCTCGGCGCCGCCCTTGTAGTTCTCGAACACGAGCGAGGGATCCAGCGCGATCTGGCGTAGGCGCGTCAGCTCAGCCAGCACCTCGACAGCACTCTTCTCGGCATCGGGAATATGCCCGCGACGATTGGCCCGCGAGGCGTTCTGACGCTTCTGGACGTTCAAATCCTCGCGCAAGCGTTGCTCGGCGCCGTCGTAGAGCCGCCGCTGCTCGCGGGAAAGGGGCACATAGCGGATACCCTCGAACTTGGCGGGCAAATCGGTGAGCACGTCGGCTTTGCGGCGACGCAGCACAAACGGCTCGATGAGCGCGCGCAGCCGCGCGGCCGCCTCTTCGTCCTCGCCGATAATGCCCAGCTCGTAGCGCTCGCGGAACCGCTCGTAGCTGCCGAGGAACCCGGGCATGAGGAAGTCGAAGATGCTCCAGAGCTCCGAGAGGCGGTTCTCCACCGGCGTACCCGTGAGCGCGAACCGCAAACGGGAGCGCAGGCGCTTCACGGCGCGGGTGGTCTTGGTGGCGTGGTTCTTGATGTATTGCGCCTCGTCGAGCACCACCAGGCCCCATTCGATGCGGGCGAGCGAGGCGGCGTCGATGCGCACCCGGTCGTAGGAGGCCACGACCACGCAGGGCGCACCGTTCGCACGGGCCAGCAGCGCCTCGCGGTGCGCGCGAGACCCCTCCAGAGCGATCACCAGCACATCGGGCGCGAACCGGGCGAACTCGTCAGCCCAGTTGAACACGAGCGAGGCGGGGCAGACCACGAGCACCGGGCCGTCCAGCTGCCCCGAATCGCGCAAGCTCTTCACCAGGGCGATCATCTGCAGCGTCTTACCGAGACCCATCTCATCGGCCAGAATGCCGCCGAAGCCGAGGGATGCCAGGCGAGCCAGCCAGCGGAAGCCCTCCACCTGATAGGGCCGCAGCGTGTCCGCGAGGGATGCGGGCACCTCCGCAGCCGCAGGCGACCCGTCCAGGCAGCGCAGGTAGTCTTCGAAAGCGCGGTCGCGCACGGCGTCGCCGTATTCCCGATCCAGATAGAACGCCTGGTAGGTCGGCAGCTCGGCGCTACCGTCCAGCAACGCGTCGGCCGACACGCCCAAGTCGCGCATCATATCGCCGAGCACCGCCACATCCCCTTCTCCCAGAGCGGCGATGCGCCCGTCGCTCAGGCGATGGAAGCGCTTGCGGCGCCGATAGGCGGAAAGCATTGCCCGCAGCTCATCGGCGGAAAGATCGCTCTCGCGCACATCCATCTGAATGAGGTTCGCGCGCAGGGAAAGACCCAGCGACACCCGCGGCGGCCGTTCCACGATGAGGCGGTCGAACGCCGGAGTGGTGAACACCTCGCCGACGGCCCGAAATTGCGCCAGGCCGCCATAGAGCAGCTCGCCGGCCAGCTCGGTCTGGCGCAGGGGCAGCGTGCACGAGCCATCGAAGAACTGCGCGGCCACGGCCACGCCCGCATCCTCCAGGTCCTGATCGCGGAAGGCCTGGCTCGAGGCCGGCCGCAACTCCGGCTCCTCAGCAGAATCGGCAGGGCTTTCCAACACCACTTCCCGCTCGCCGTAAAAGGCCTTCGCCGTGAGGCGGATGAGCGCAGCCTCCTTCTTACCCGTCACGTCGAAGTAGAAGGCGAGCGTACCAGCCACCGGGCGCAGCGCCTCCCACGCCTCGGGCAGATCCACCGCAAGCGTCTCCTCCAGCACGGGCAGCGCGCGCCGGCAGAATGCCTCGGCATCGCGCTCAGCCACAAAGGCCGCCCGACCCGCGTCGAGTTCCGCATCCCGCAGAAACGAGAAAGCGCGCGCATCGGCACCTGTCGTCCGCGCAGCTATGCCGTCGGCCAGCACGAAGGCCACTTCGAGCCCGCGCACCACCAGCACCTCCTTGGAAAGACGCAGGTCGTAACCGCCTTCGGAGGGAAGGAGCTCAAGAGATGCAGTGGGGATGTCCTCCGCGATGGTCCACGGCGTCGGAGCCGGAGCGGCAGCGCCGCCATCGCTTCGCTCAAGGATGAACGAGGCGCGCTCCCCCATGGCATCGAGCATATCGGCCAGCTCCGCCTCTCGCAGGCGCACCTCGCGCTTCCCGGCGGCGGCTCGGAACGTGGAGCCGCCGAACAAGCGCTCATCGGGAAACACCTCGGCCAGCGTGCGGGCCACGGCGCGGGAAGGCCCGTCGAAGGCCTCGAGCCGATGGGCAAAGGCGAGCTTCTTCCCGTAGGAGAAGTACTCCCCACGCTGCACGCGATGGGCTAAGGCCTCAAGGTCGCGCACCACGTAAGTGCCCTGCGGGCCTTCCGCATCGAGCCGCAGCGACCAGAGACGCCCGTCGAAGGCAAGGTGCGGCGTCAAATGAACACTGCCGGGCGCCACGCCCAAGACGGGCAATCCCGCTCCGCGCGATGCTGCGCCTGCAGGCGCCGTCGCGCCTTGGGCGAGGCAGCGGGCCAGCGCCTCACTCGTCGTGCGCTGGCTGCGAGACGCCGCGCGATTCGCCCCAACGTCGCGAAAGCTGCGGGGCTGGGTGAAGTAGGTCGTTACCAGGGCCACGCAGTGCTTGCACAGCCCGTCGAAGCGGGCAATGGCGGGGCAGGTGCATTCGTAATCGACGATGCGCGACTCGAAGTCGCCGAACATCACCGACGTCTCAAAGTAATCGGCAATGCCCGACGCTGAGGCGACCTGGGCCGAGATGATCGTCGTATCGTCATCGCGCCGTACGGTGCGATCCGCAACCGCCTTTGCGCTGGCCGCCAGCCCTACGCCCCGCGACACCGCCCGCGGATCGGCGTAATCGGCCAACTTGATACCGCCCAGACCCACCGCGCCTCCTTTCAATTGCCGAATGCGAACACTTGAGGTTACCACAACTTGTCTGTTCGCAGTGCGGGGTAAGCGCAAGGCCTTGCGGCCCCTGCGCGTCTTTGAGAACCTTCGATTCTTGCAAGTTTTCCACGGTTTTCGACACTCGCTTCCCTAAGAGAGTCCGAAATAGCCCCCAGCATCCTCCCTTTTGCGGCTTCTTCCAAGAAGAATTCATGCAATTCATTATTTTCCAGAGGAAGACTCCCTAAGGCATGTCGGAAACCTCGAAAAACTTGCCGGATTCTCTGCTTGCAACTTACTCGGGTAGCAGCTCTGAGTATGATGGACGCGACACGAAGAACGCGAAACCGCATCCGCCGCCCCATCCCGAGGAGGACTCATGGGCCTTTTCGCCTCACCCTGTACCAGTACCGGCACTACCACGCATTCGCATCGCCAGCGCAGGCGCTTCGCCGCACTCGCCCTCGCCGCCCTCCTAACCACGAGCGCCCTCGCCCTGGTCGGCTGCGCATCGAGCCACCCCATCACGAAATCCGGTGAGCAGTGCGCCTCCTGCCATAGCGACGGCCGCGCCGCCGTGGAGGGCACGGGCTCCGCCAGCGCCACGGAAACGGGCCTCACCTTCGCCGTGGAAAGCGGCGCCGACGAAGTCTACCTCTGCACCGCCGCTGTGGCTGAGGACGGCACCGTCGTTCCCTCCCGCGACCGCACGCTGTCCGCCGACGAGCTGGGCGCCGTCACCGTGAACCGTCCGGGCCTCTACGCCCTGTGCACCGGCGATGTCGCCTCCCCCTCGGCCACCGTTCTCGTAAGCGCCACCGAATCCGGCCCCACTGACACCGTCGTGAAGCTGTAGACCAGTCCTGCGCAAATTCGCGTCGCACCCTGCGCCTTTCCCTATTCACCGCAAATTCTGCGGCGAATAGCTTGCCAATCGCCGCACGAACGCGAAAACCAGCCCCTACTCCCCCGCGAAGGCGCCGGTTTGGCGGTTCCAGAGGCGGGCGTAGTCGCCGCCCTTGGCCACGAGCTCGGCGTGGGGGCCGTCCTCCACGATGCGCCCCTGGGACAGCACGACGATGCGGTCGAGACTCGCCACCGTGGACAGGCGGTGGGCCACCACGATGGCGGTGCGGCCTTCCATGAGCCGGCCCAAAGCCTCCTGCACGGCGGCCTCGCTCTCCGAGTCCAAAGCGCTCGTGGCCTCGTCCAGCACGAGGATGGGGCAATCGGCGAGCATCGCCCGGGCGATGGCGATACGCTGGCGCTGACCGCCCGACAGCTTGATGCCGCGCTCACCGGTGATGGTGTCGAACCCCTGGGGCAAATCCTCGATGAACTCGAGCGCGTTGGCCGCCCGGGCCGCCTCGCGAATCTCCTCTATCGTGGCGTCGGGCCGCCCATAGGCGATGTTCTCGGCAATGGAGCGGTGGAACAGCAGCGCCTCCTGGGGCACATAGGCGATCTGCCGGCGCAACGACTGCTGGGTCACGTCGGCCACGTTCTGGCCGTCCACCAGAATCTCACCCTCCTGGATGTCGGCCAAGCGCAGCAGCAGCTTCGTGAGCGTGGTCTTCCCCGCCCCGCTCATGCCCACGAGCCCCACGCGCTGCCCGGCGGGAATCTGCAGGTTGAAATCGCGGAACACCTGGGTCTTCACATCGCCGTCGGTGTACCAGAAGTTGATGTCCTTGAAGTTGATGTCGCCCAGTTCCACATCGAGCGGTTGCGCGCCGGGCTTGTCGGCCACCAGGCGCGGCTCATCGAGCACCGCCGTCATGCCGCTCGCGTCGCCGAAGGCCTGGTTGATACGCTGCAGGCCCGTGTTGATGAAGTTGAACTGGTTCGTTACCGTGTTCGTGTAGGTGAACATAAGGATGACCGTGCCCGGCGTGATGCCGAACCAGGCGTTGCCACCGGAGATGAACACCGTCACCACGGACATGATGACCACGGTGATGGCCGCCGTGGTGATGCCACGGGCGAGCGAGGCCCGCATGCGCTTCGAATCGCGCGCCACCACCTCGCGATTCGCCGTGTCGAACAGCCCCCGCTCGTAGTCCTCGCGCCCGTAGGTCTTCACGGCCAGGATGTTCGTGACCGCATCCGATAGTTCGCCGGACAGCTGGTTCTGGGCGCTGGCGGCCTTCTCGTTCAGATGCAGGATGCGCTTGTACATGAGGTAGCTGATGACCGCGTACACCGTGAGCATCGCCATGAGCACCGCCGCATAGGCCGGCACCACCGGGAACAGGATGAGGCACGTGAAGGTGATAGAGCAGAGAATCGGCAAAAACGGGAAGTTCATCACCTGAAGCAGCTGGGTGTAGCCGGCCATGAATTTCGAGGTCTGGCTGACGAGCGTGCCACCAAAGCGGTTGGAATGGAACGACAGCGACTGGTTGCACAAACAATCGAAGGCCATGGTGGCCAAATCGTAGTTCACGGCGATCTGCAGCTTCCACAACGTGTAGTCCTGAAGCTTGCTGCAGGTCTGTCCCGCCAGATTGATGCCGATGAGCGCCGCGATGTAGGGGCCGAACACGTCGAACACGGCCTCGGGAGCCACCGGGTCGGCGCTGATGCGATCGACGATGAGGCTCATCACGTAGGGGTTGCCGTAGGTGAGAAAGCCGCAGAACCCGATCGTCGAGGCGACGAGCGCCACGAACAGTCCCAGATGATTGCGGGTTGCCAGCCAGTAGTAGTGCAAGCTGCGCATCGTAAGCGATTGCTTCTTCGACATAGCTATCCTAAAAGTTCCGTCAGGTCGCCGTTGGATAGTAGGGCGAGGTGGCGGGTGGCGCGACTGATGGTGGTGTAGAGGCGGCGGCGGGCGATGTCGCTGTTCGGGAAGGTGCGGGCCGAGGCGTCGGGGATGATGACGCGGTCGAACTCGAGCCCCTTCGCCAGCTTCAGCGGCACCACGACGATCCCCGTTTCCGGCAGGCTGTCGCCCTCGCCGAGCACGGTGACGCCGTCCAGCGTCTTTGCGAGGCGTTTGGCGTCGTTCTTCCAGGGGACGATCACCGCCGTTAAGCCGCCGGCGTCGCACGCGACGCGCACTGCTTCCACCAACGCGGCCTTCCACTCGTCGGCGTTCTCGCACACCACGATCTCCGGAGCCGGCGCCTCGCGCTGCACCGAGGCCACCTCCATGGCCTCGCCTTCGGGCAGAAGGCGCGCGAACAGGTCGGTGATGGCCGGGGTGGACCGGTAGCTCGTCATGAGGCGGCACTGCGACACCTCGCCGCGCATCTCCTCGAACACCGCCCGCATCTCGTCCCACGTGGCCGTGCCCTCGAAGATAGCCTGGTTCGGATCGCCCAGAAGCAGGAAGTGCGCCCGACGGAAGTAGCGGGCGAGCACCGCCAACTGGCCTTGGGAGTAGTCCTGGGCCTCGTCGATCATGACGTAGCGCGCCTCGGGGTTGCCAAGACCGGTCAGCGCCATCTTCAGGTAGACCCACTCCACCGAAGTCAGCCCCTCGCGGCCGAGCAGGCGCACGGCCACCCGATCGATGTCAAGCCACTCCATGGCGTCCATGGCGCGCAGGGCATCGGCGTGCTTCTCTTCCAAATACACGAGGGCCAGCGTGCGGGCCTCCTCGTCGCTCTGGGGGTCGAAGACCTCTCCGAACAGGCGCAGCTGCTCGTCCACGGGAAGCGAGGCGATCTCATCATGCGTATCCTCCAGCGCCGCCAGCGACTTCAGCCGCGCCGTCAAGCGAGCGGACAGCTCCTCGGCCATGAGCGTCGCGCGGTGCGGGCCGGCCGGCAGGTTCGCGAACTTCGCCGACACCTTCTCCACCGCATCCACGCCGAGCAGGCGCACGCCGGCGCTCGTGATGTCGCGGAAGTCGCTGCGTGCGAACTCGAAGGAGGCCACCGCCGCATCAATGGCCCGCAGGCGCTCAAGCGATACGTCGCTCTCGCCCACGCCGCGCCCGGCGGGAAGAAGCGGCGCCAGGAACTCCTCCCAGGTGAGGATCTCCGGATTGCGCTCGCCGAGGTCGGGCAGCACGCGGTCGATGTAGCGGCCGAAGACCGGATTCGGCGAGATGAGGAAGACCTGAGTCGGGTCCAGGGCGCCGCGATGCTGGTAGAACAGATACGCGATGCGCTGCATGAGCACCGAGGTCTTGCCCGAGCCGGCGATACCCGCCACTTGAAGCACCGGCACGTCCTCGTGGCGCACGACGGCGTTCTGTTCACGCTGGATAGTGGCGGTGATGGCCTGCATATGGGCCGAGCGCCCGCGGGAAAGCGACGCGAGCAGCAGCTTGTCCTCGATGGCCACGTCCGAGTCGAAGTAGGTGATGAGGCGGTCTTCCTCGATTTCGAACTGGCGGCGCAGCTTGAGGTCCACATGGATGGTGCGCCCGTCGGCCACATAGGAGGTAGGGCCCATGGTCTGGTTGTAGTACACCTCGGCCACGGGGCTGCGCCAATCCACGACCAGGCGCCGGTAGTTCTCGTCCGAAATGCCCGCCGAGCCGATGTAGAGCTCCTTGGCCGGATGGCCCTCCTTGAACTGCAGGGCGATCTTCGCGAAGTAGGGCTCGCGAAGCAGCACCTCCACCGCGCGCAGACGCTCGGCCTGCACGGAGTTGGCCATGTCGTGGGCCTCGATGATGTTGTTCATGGCCACGATGTCGGCGTGGGTCTCCAGGATGTCGTCCCAGGTGGCGAAGTTCACGGCCAGCTCCTCGGCCATGGACTTCTTGTCCTCGGCGGCATCACGCGCCACGGCCTCCATGGCGGCAATCGCGTCGCGGCCGATCTTCTCCAGCTTGTCGTAGGTCTCGCTCAGGTGCGCCTGTTCGGCGGCGAAGACGGGATCCGCGGCCTCCTGCCCGGTCGCGGCCGAGGGGCGACCAAGGTCGCCCCCTACGGAAGGGGCGCCGGCGCTCTGTTGCCCTTCCCTAGACAAGGATGCCCTCGCAGTGGTCGATCATGTGCTGCACGGCCTGGGCGGCGTTGCCCTCGAGCTTCTTCTTGCGCTCCACAAGCTCGCCGTCGACCAGCACCTCGTAGCTCACGCGCACCCAGTCGTAGCGCGTGACGGCCGTCGGCTCCTCGCGCGAGAGGCATGCCTCCACAGCGGTGTAGGGTTTCAGCTTCTGGGTGACGCGCGGGTTGTACATGACCTGCGGGCGGCCGGCCTCGTTCAGATAGGCGACAATGCGCTTTGCCTCGCCGATCTGGTTGGCGGCCAGGCACACGGCCTCGTCGCTGGCAAGCAGCGTCTCCACCAAATCGTCAGCAATGGCGGCGTCGGCGGCCGTGGCGGCATCGCAGGGCTTCGACAGGATTTCCTCGTCGGTGATAATCTCTCTGATCACAGGGGCTCCTTTGCGTTTGCGACGGCGCAGGCCTTGCGCCCGCATCGCCGCGCTCGTGAAAAATGCGACTAAAGAGTATACACCACCGACGGCGCTTCAAGGCAACCATCGGCCAGACGAAGCAATCTGAAACAAACTCATGACGTAGCGCCCACGAGCCGGCGCGCGAAGCGCGGGCATAAGGTATGCTGAAGCCGAGCCATCGTCGCTCGCCGAACCGCCAACGCTTAAGGAGGTCGCCATGGCCGCGAAAAGCCATCGGGCGCTGAAAATCACCAGCATCGTCATCGGCGCCATCGTCGCCGTCGCGCTTATCGCGGTGGTCGCCCTGAACATTTATATGCGCGTCGCCTTCGCCCCCTTCTTCGACCGCGCGGAATCCCCCTTCGACATCCCGGGCATCAACACCGGTTTCGTCCCCCAGGACCTCGACCACGTGGAAGCCGACGACTCGTGGCTGTTCAGCGGGTATATGGCCGACCACTCGCCCTCGCCGATTTACCGCCGCGCCGCCGACGGCACCATCGCGAAGTTCTACGTCGCCCTGCCCGACGGCTCGGCCTACGACGGCCACGGCTCGGCCATTACCACCAACGAGCAGTACGCCTATCTGGCCTGCGAGGAGGGCTACCTCGTCATCCCCATGGATAGCCTGCTGTTCGCCGAAGACGGCGCCTGCGTGCAAGCCGCCGAGAAAGTGGGCGTCGATTTCTCCCCCGCCTTCATGAACATCGAGCAGGGTCAGCTCTTGCTCGGGAACTTCTACTACCCGAACGACTACGAGACACCGGAGAACCACCACATCACCACGCCGGACGGCACCGAGAACCCCGCCGTCATGTACGCCTTCGCCGCCGATCCCACCCGTCCAGGCCGCTTCGCCACGGTGCCCGACAACGTGTTCTCCATCCCCGGCATGGTCCAGGGCACCTGCACGACCGACGACGGGCGCATCGTGCTGTCGGTCTCCTACGGCATCGCGCCCTCGCACCTGCTCGCTTACAACGTGAACCTCGCCGCACCGGACGGCACCTTCACGACGAACGCCGGCGACGAGGTGGAGCTGTTCTGTCTGGATTCTCGCAACCTGACAGACGACCTCGTCGGACCGCCCATGCAGGAGGGCATCGAATCCCATGACGGGCGCATCTGCACCACCGACGAGTCGGCCTCCAACAAGTATATCTTCGGCAAGCTCTGCGGCGCCGGCCGCGTGTACGCCGTGCAGCTGTAGAAACGCTACCCGATGGTCACGAGGCGGTTTTGGAAGGCGACGGAGACGGTCGTGGAAAGGCCGTGCTCGGCGATGACGGCCTCGAAGGTCTCGCGCGGGAGCCGGTAGGTGTTGTTCTCCTGGGAGACGTGCATGGCCGCCACCGCGCGCAGGTTCTCGTGGGCCAGGTTGTCCAGAGCCTCGCGGGCCTGATCGTTGGAGAGGTGTCCGCGCGCCGACGCGATGCGCTGCTTGATGACGTAAGGGTAGGGGCCCACCTCCAGCATGCGGGCGTCGTGGTTGCTCTCCAGCGCCAGAAGGCGCACGCCGGAAAGCGCCTCCCAGGCCTTATCGGTCACGATGCCGGTATCGGTCATGTAGCCGAGGGAGTCGCGGTCTCCCCCTGCCTCGTCGAACCGGAACCCGTAGGAGTCGACCGCATCGTGGGATGTGTGGAAGGGGCGCACGGCAAGCCCGGCCGCCTCCAGCACATCGCCCCCGCCGAAGGGCTCGAACGCGGCGCCCACGCTGGCCACAGCATCGCGCAGCGGCGCCGAGGCCGCGAACACCGCCTCGCTGGCATGCACCGCAGGACGCGCCCCCGCCTTCGCCAGCCCCCGTAGAACCACGCCAAGTCCCTTGGTATGATCGCCGTGATCGTGGGTGACCACCACCGCGCGCAGCCGGCCCAAATCGAACCCAGCCTCCTCAGCCCGGGCGAAGAAATCGCGCTTACAAATGCCGCAGTCGATAAGCACCCCCTCGCCCGTCGCCGCGTTCTCCACAATAGCAGCGTTCCCACCGCTGCCGCTGGCCAGTATGTGCAGTCGAAGCATTAAGGATTTCTTTCATTTGAATTGCCATTGAAATGGAAAGTAATTCTAAACATCCTCCCTTTTCAATTCAAGGATTCGGCCCCAGGGAGCCTCTTATCCCAAACACCGTCCTTCAATGCTTCGTCGCACCTCCATCGCTAAAAACCCACAACTGGCATATTTTTGTTCACATGCTCAAATTTTACATACATGACCAGAGCTTTCGAAAAAGTTCTATTTGTCAAGATCATCGCAATTTCCCATCGACACCGTAGCAATAAGCTTTTTCTGTTGACAACGACTCTTTTCGTCATGTTTAATGCACTTGCACAATTTGTGCATCGCTGCTGATTCTTGCCTTTGAAAGGGGTACCAATGAGCGATCCGAACGTGGTAGTGGCCCGCAACACCGACAAGGCGCCCGTGAGCGACCTGTATTCCCAGACGGTGGCGTTCTCCCACTACAACAACCTCTCCGCCCAGCTGCCCATCGACCCGGCGACGGGCGCCATCGTGGCGGGAGGGGCCGCCGAGCAGGCCGAGCAGTGCTTCAAGAACATCCAGGCCGTCGTAGAGAGCATCGGCCACGACATGAACGACATCATCCGTGTGTCCATCTTCCTGGCCGACATCATGGATCTGAACGCGGTGGAGAAGGTGCAGGCCTCCTTCTTCCCCACCTATCAGCCCGCCCGCACCGTGGTGGCCGTCGACGCCCTGCCCCAGGGCGCGCTCGTGTTCATCGAGGCGCTCGTCGATAACGGCGAGGGCACCCAGTCGGTGCCGCAGGCCGGCGACTTGGTGAAGCTCACCAACAACACCCACGCTGCCCCCTACGACGCCGGCTCCACCCAGACCGTGGCGTTCTCCCACTACAACAACATCACCATGCAGCTGCCGCTCGATCCCGGCACGGGCCGCCCCATCCTGGGCGACGTGGCCGCCCAGACCGCGCAGTGCTTGCGCAACGTGAAGGCCATCCTCACTTCCGTGGACGTGCCCTTCGACGACATCGTGAAGGTGACCATCTTCGTGAAGAACCTGGCCGACGCAAGCGTGGTTGACGAGGTGTACAAGACCTTCTTCCCCGATTCCGGCATCGCCCGCGCTGTGAACTACCTGCCGGCCCGTACCGTGGTGCCGGTGAAGGATCTGCCTTACCACTGCGACGTAGCCGTCGAGGCCGTGGTCTCCCATGGCGACGGCACGCCGCCCCAGGCCATCGAGGACCGTCACGGCCTCATCATCGAGGCGTGCAACACCGACGCCGCCCCGAAGTGCCCGCTTGCCACCCAGTCCGTGGCCTTCTCGCACTACAACAACATCTCCGCCCAGCTGCCGCTCGATCTGTCCGGCAAGCTCATCGACGGCACCGTCGCCGAGCAGACCGCCCAGTGCCTCGCCTACGTGAAGGCCATCATCGAGTCGGTGGATCACGCGGTGGAGGACATCGTGAAGGTGAACGTGTATCTGGCCGACATCGCCGACCTCGCCGCCATGAATGAGGCCTACGTCGCCTTCTTCGGCGACCACAAACCGGCCCGCAAAGTCGTGGGATGCGGCGAGCTGCCCTTCGGCGCCCGCGTCATGATCGACGCCATCGCCGGCAACTGGGAGGGCACCCCGCCGGTGGCCTAAGCCCCCGGCGAGCTCGCAAAAAGATCGCACGCAAAAACGGCCCGGGGAATTCTCCGGGCCGTTTTTGCTATTTCTCCGGGATGTGCTCGGCCAGAAGCGCCATCAGCTCGTGGATGTTCAGCGGCTTGGTGGTCAGCGCTGTCATGCCGGCGTCGCGGGCGCGGCGCTGGCCCTCCTCGAAGGCGTCGGCCGTCTCGGCGATGATGGGCAGCGTGGCCGCATCTGGCCGGTCCAGAGCGCGAATCTCGCGGGTGGCCTCGTCGCCGTCCATGCGGGGCATGCGCATGTCCATGAGCACGGCGTCGTAGTAGAACGGCTCCACCGAGGCCACCTTGCGCACGGCCGCATCGCCGTCGCGGGCCTCTTCGGGCTTAAAGCCGTAATCTTTAAGGATCTCCACCAGAATCTCGCGGGACAGATCGTCGTCGTCCACCACGAGCACCTTGCACCCGGTAAAGTCGCGCTGGCACCGCTCGGCCGCCTCGGCCTTCTCGCGGGCCTCGGCCAGATCGTCGGCGTCGGCCACGCGCAAAGGCAGCGTGATCGCGAACGTCGAGCCGCGGCCCACGACGCTTTCCACCGCTATCTCGCCGCCCATAAGGTCGACGAGACTCTTGGTGATGGTCATGCCCAGGCCCGTGCCCTCGGTCTTGTTGGCATAGCCGAGGCCATCGCGCTCGAAGGGCAAAAAGATTCGATCGAGGAATTCCGGCGTCATGCCGCAGCCGGTGTCGCTTACCGTCATCCGGTAGGAGCCGAAACCGCGGGGCGCGTCGGGAAGCTCGGTGAGCGTCACGGTGACGAGTCCCCCAGCGGGCGTGAACTTCACCGCATTGCCCACGGTGTTCACGAGGATCTGGTTCAGGCGCAAGGGATCAGTGACCACCTGCGGATGGGCCAGGCTGTCCACGTCGATGGTCAGATCGATGCCGACGGCCTCCGCCTTCTCGTCGAACATGTCCTGCACCTCGATCACGGCATCCGGCAGGCTGACGATGTCCTCGTTGAAGGACATCTTGCCGCTCTCGATGCGGCTCACATCCAGAATGTCGTTCACCAGGCTCAGCAAGTGGTCGCTGGACAACATGATCTTGCGCAGGCAGTCGCGCACGCGATCAGTGTCGTTCAGGTGATCCAGCGCGATAGACGCGAAGCCCGAGATGGAATTCATGGGCGTGCGGAAATCGTGGGACATGTTGGTGAGGAAGGTCGATTTCGCCTGGCTCGCATGCTCGGCCAGATCGAGCGCATTCTGCAGCGCCACCTTCTGGCGCAGCTGCTCGCGCATCTCGCCGGTGACGTTGCGGGCGGCCAAGATGACCTTCGAGTCGCGCTGGGGCAGACGGATGATGCGCAGCTCCACGTACTGCTCCTCGTCGCCGAACAGCCGCCGATAGCCCACGGAGAAATCAGTCTCCCCCGCCTCCAGCCGACGCCACAAGGCCTCGCCGCCGATTTCCGCGCGCACCCGGGCGCGGTCCTCGACTACCACGAAGGTGTCGACGTAGCGCTCCATGGCGGCGGGATAATCGCCCTCCGCGACACTGGCCAGGGCGAATTCCGCCGTCGTGTCCTCGCCGCGCCGGTATACCTCAAGCTCCTGCGTCTCCAAATCGACCAAGTACAGCGCGAAGTTCTCCGCTCCCAAGCTGTCGATGACATCGATGTACTGCTCGCTGCGCTCCTCCGCCAACTTCGTGCGTGTGAAATCCTCCAGAAAGCCGAAGGCGAATCGCTCGGAGCGGTCGGTATGATCGAGGCTCATGCGCAGCCACCGGCCGTTGGGAAGGCGCCCCTCCTGATAGAAGGCCTCGCGTCGCTCGAGGAAGGCCTCCATCTTCTGGCGCACCTCTTCGCTCAAGGTACTGCCGAAGGTGAGGCCGACGAACTCGGTCAGGCTGATATAGTTGCTGTCCACGCCGCTTTGCTCGCGGGCCTGCTCCGTCAAAAGCATCTGGCGGTAGCGCATGTCGTAGAAGAACAGGCCGGCGGCGGCCTTCTCCATGGAACGCTGAGCGGGCAGGATCCAGTCCGTCACGTCGTGGATGGTGAATCCGCACAGACCCTCGGAAATGGGGAACACCTCGGCGCGGAAGAACTGCTGGAGCATCTCGGAGGGTGCCTCGAACTCCGAAGCGCGGCCCTTGTACGCCGCCTCGTAGAAGTGGTCGAGCCAGATGGGATCGCCGCCCCATAGGGCGTAGGCCTCCTCGCCGAGCAGGTCCTCCGTCACATGGCCGGTCAGAGCGGCCGCCGCGGCGTTGATATAGCGATAGGCGAAATCATAGGGACGCCCCTGATCGTCAAGCAGCACTTCGGCGACACCGAAAGGCAGCGTGCTGCAGCCAAATGTCGTCTCCCAGGCTCTCAACAGTTCATCCACGGCAAAACTCCCCTTGACCGACTTGTTGAAAAAATCCCATACGTTGCACGATTACAGTGTACCACTTTCTGAGCCAAAAGGTCATTTTATAGGAAATCTTACCCGTATAAAGATGGTTTCGCAAAATTCCCTTTCTTTGGTCACGTGCACAAAAAGGCCCTCCGCAACTGGCGAAGGACCTTACGATGGTCGTTATTGACAGACGTTTCAGCAGGTTGTCTAAGCCTCTGGCTCGGCTGCCTGGTTCTCGTCGCGCTGAACCTCGCTGGCCGCAGGCGGAATCTCGCCGCGCTTGAAGCGCATGACGTCGCCGTCCTGCTGCATCACGAGCTCCTCGCCTTCGAGCGTCGCCTCAGCCGAGCTGCCGTCGAAGGTGAGTTCCACCGTGGTGGCGTCCTTGGCGGTCCAGGAGCCGTCCATGTTGGTGCCCAGCACGCTGAGCACGGCAGAACCGCCCTCGTTCAATTGCAGGTAAACGGAAAGTCCCATCTCCTGGGCCTGGGCCAGCGTCTCCTCGGTGGCCTCCTGGCCATCGACGGTGCCACTCGTCAAAATCCAATCCCCCTGGAAGTTCGCGGCATCGTTGCCCGCCGGCGCACCGGCACATCCTGCCAGCGCCACGCACAGCGCGAAGGCGCATGCTGCCGCCCCGATGATCTTCGTCTTAAGCTTCATTCCCGCTCCTTTGATCGCATTCTTCGACGCCCATCGCGTCCCTTGCAGCCAGCGCGGTCATCTTATACGTAAGCGGCAGCATCAGCAATACTCATCTCCCATACGTTGGGCAACTGAGAAGAAGGGCTTTCACATCGCCCGCTCGTCTGCTATGGTGGCCCCAATCAGCGAAGAGCGCACCGAAGGAGATCTCATGGGAGACTATGCCAACCGAGTGTTCGCCGTCGTGCGGCGCATACCGCGCGGAAAGGTGGCCACCTACGGACAGGTGGCACGGCTCATCGGCGCCCCGCGCACGGCGCGCTACGTCGGTTATGCCCTGCACGCCAACCCAGAGCCCGGCACCGATCCGGGCTGCATCCCCTGCCATCGGGTCGTATTCAAGGACGGACGCATGGCCACCGGTTTCGCGTTCGGAGGCCCCGACGAGCAGCGAGGCATGCTCGCCGCCGAGGGGATCGCCTTCGACGAAGAGGGCCGCGTGCTCATGGAAGAGTTCCAGTGGGACGGCCGTCCGGAAAGCGCAGGGGCGCCAGGAAATGCACACGTGACCGGCGACTCGGGCGCGGCCGACACCGCCGATGCGACCGATTACCCCACCGCGCCGCCCCCGGACTTCGACTGGGAAGCCGAACTGGCCGAGCACCCGCTGCACCATTGCGAGACCTGCGCCGCGCCGCGCCCCGACTGCAAAAAGGAACGCCACGCCTAGGTTCCCATTCGTTCCGAGGCGGGCGTCGGTGCGCACATTCGCCATTTGGCAACGGGTCTCCCCTGGCTCGATGACCGTTTCCTGCCAAAAGGTGCCACCGCGCCCGGCGCGGATTACCATGGGTCTTCGGAACCGCCGACTCCTTCGCCTTCCCGAAAGAACCGACGGCATCCCGTCGCACATCCCAACGCACCAAGGAGGCGTCATCATGGAAGATAAAGAGTTGCTCGAGAAGATCATTGCGAAGCAGAGCGTCATCATTCCGGCCATGGAAAAGACCGGCGAGACGAAGGACATCCCCGAGAAGTTGCGCCACGCCATGGCCGCGGCCGAGGAATGGGCCGACGTCATCGAGAAGAAAGAGGGCCGCGACAAGGAAGCCCGTCGCTGGCCGGTGAAGCAGTTCGCCGAAGAGGCCCACGAGCACATCGCCCTGTTCGATCACGAGACGCGCCAGCAGATCCAAGAGTACTGCGAGCTGGTGGCCCGCCTCCCCTACGATGACGACGCCCCGCTCGGGGTGTAACTGCGCAGTGTCAGCTATTGTCGAGGAGGCCGCTCGATATCGAGAGGCCTCTTCGCATTTTGCACCTTTACGGATCCAACTAATCCTCGTCTTCCTCCCAATCGATAAGGGCGAAGTCGTCGATGTCCTGCCGCGTGTGGATGACGCGGCGAACCGTGAGGAATTCCTCGTCGTAGGTGTAGAACACCCGATAGTTGCCGACAAGCCATGAGCGAATATCTCGACGGCCCAGCGCCTCATCGATGAAGGGGCGGCCAAGCGTGGGCATGGCGCACAGTTCTTTTACGGCCGCCTTGATGCTCGTGTAGGTTTGCCGCGCAGCGGCAGGATTTCGACACACTTCGCCCACGTAGATGATGATCGATTCCAGATCGAAGGCCGCGCGGGGGCGGTAAATCGGCTCCCGCATCAGACGCCCCAAACTTCGAAGATTCGCTCCATGGTCTCATCGAGGGATGCCTGGGAGATCGTCTCCTTGCGATACTTCTCCTCTATCTCCGCCTCACGGAGCTTCTGGACGTAGCGCTCATGCTGACGCTGCTCCTCGTAGGCAACGCAATCGATCACGACAAGGCTCGCCTTCCCGTTCTTCGTCATGAAAATGGGCTGCTGCGTTTCTTGAGCCTGGGCACAGACGTCGTTGAGATCGGTTCGCAGATCGCTAATAGGGCGAATAAGGGGCACGGCAGCGGGCATAGAATCACCTCTATAAATAAGTAACTTATTTATAGAGGTTTTTACCACAGATGAGTATCGAATTCAACGCCATTCCAAAAGCGTTATCCAACTTACTCATTCCCGTATCCCCATGACACCAATTCCGCTTCATATCTTGAACAGGCAAAACTATCTTTTTGGAAAAATCCTCTTGACCCTCAACTAGGTTGAGGGTTTAACCTCGGGTTGTGTCGATTTTGTGCATGGTATTAGGAGAAGATGCGCAAAATACCAATCGCGAGAAGGAGGGAATCTATGACCCTAAGCAAGCTATCGCGGCGCGACTTCCTCAAAGGCGCGGGAGCCACCGGCATGGTCGGGGCCCTGGCGCTCGGCGGGGCCGGCGTGGCCTTCGCCGAGGAAGGCACAGCATCTGGCGAGGCAGCCGCAACGGCCAACCCGTACTCCCAGGCCTTGGGAGAGGACGCATCGCTTTTGCCGATGCGCCACGCCGAATGCCCCGGCCCCCACGGACCGGTGGCCTTCGAAGACCGCACCATCGGCGATGACGAAATCGTATCCACCGCCGACACCGAGGTGCTCGTCATCGGCGCCGGCATCGGCGGCATCATGGCGAGTCTCAAAGCCGCCGAGGAGGGTGCGAAGGTCCTCATGATCGAGAAGATGACCGAGGGCCGCTCCGCCTGGGAGAGCTTCGGTGCCACCCAGGCCACCTTCCAGAAGGAGCAGGGCATCGTCATCGATGACGCCCAGCTCATCGACGAGATCCTGCGGGCGAGCGACTGGCGCGCCGATCCGGAGGTCGTCACGTCCTACGTGAAGCACTCCGGCGAGGTGGCCGATTTCTGGCAGGCCATGTTCGACAAGACGGGCACCGGCTGGCAGATCTACAAGTTCGACCAGGCGCCGAACTACAACGGCTTCCCCGTGATCGACTCCTACGTCAACTTCAAGATGCCGGAGGGCATCTCGAAGACGTGGCTCTTCGGCCTGCACGTGTGCGAGGATCTGCTGAAGGCGCTGTCGATGTACGACAACGCCGAGGTGCGCTACGAATGCCCCGCCGTGCAGCTGGTGAAAGAGGCCAACCGCGTGACGGGTGCCATTGCGAAAACCGCCGACGGCTACATCCGCATCAACGCGAGCAAAGGCGTCCTTCTGGCCACCGGCGGCTACGATGCCAACCCCGAGATGATGCAGGCCTGGGTGCGCCCCGAGGACTACGAGTACTCCTCCTGGTGGAATCCTTCCTGGGGAACCACCGGCGACGGCCACATGATGGGCCTGGCCGTAGGCGCCGAGATGGACTCGCTGCCCCAGCCGGTTATGAACTTCAGCAACGCCACGCCCTCCACCTTCGTGGAGAAGCGTGTGTACTTCCCCGGCGCGATGAACTGGGGCATCATGGTCACCGAAGAGGGCAAACGCTTCACCAACGAGAACAATCCGCGCCAGTATGCGGGCAACGCCATGAACTTGCAGATCCGCCGCGGGCACACCTGCTTCTGCATCTTCGATCAGGCCATGATCCAAAGCTCGCTGGACAAGGGCGGCGAGGCGGCCGCCGGACAGCTCGATCGCGATGAGGCCAAGGGGCACCTGTTCCGCGGTTCCTCCATCGCCGAGGTGGCGCAGAAGGCCGGCATCGACGGCGGCGCCCTGGAGACTACCATCAACGAGTACAACCAGCTGTTCGCCGATGCCGTCGAGCGCGATCCGGAGTACTACCGCTACACGGGCAACAACCAGGCCTTCACCGGTGGCACCTACTATGCGCTGCTCACGACGAACGTCATCTTGGCCACGGTGGGCGGCCTGGCCATCAACGGAAGCGCCCAGGTGCTCGACACGACGGGCGCCCCCATCGAGGGTCTTTACGCCACGGGCAACGCCTCGGGCAGCTTCTACTCGGGCAATTATCCGCGCCACATTCCCGGCACGTCCGTGGGACGCGCCGCCACCTTCGGATACGTGGCCGCCGATCATATGGTGAACGGAGGCAACTAATGGCTAAGAAGAATCTGAACGCAAAGGCGCTGATCGCGCTTTCCACCGTCGCCCTCGTGGCAGCCTTGGCCCAAGCAGGCTGCGCGCCGACCACCAATGCAGGCGGGACCGACATGGCCGATACGGGTGCTGCCACCGAGCAGACCGCGGCCGACCCGACCGATCCCACCGGCCCCTACGTGTCCGACGAGGCGTGTCTGGCCTGCCACGGCGGCTCCTTTGAGGCCAACGCGGCCAACACCGAGAAGTACGGGCAGTGGAATCCCCACTCTTCCATCCATGGAGGCTACAACTCCTGCGACAATTGCCATGAGAAGGGCCAGGAAGTCACGCGGAACTGGTGCGCCAACTGCCACACGTACTCGGCGGAAGGCTCCGACTACCACGAGGACTCTCTGTTCCTGTAAGCGCTCAATCCTTTGAGCCCCTCCGGAAAACCCCGGTCAGGCTTCTAGTCGGCCGGGGTTTTCCATGCCCTCGGTTTTTCCTGCGCCGCGCGCTCCCGAGGAAACGAGCTATCATAGAAATTCATCCACCAGCATCTTTGGGGAGGTAGACCATGTACCGGATGAAGCAATTCGCCGCCATGACCGGCATGACCCAATCGAAGATCCGCTTCTACGAGAAGCACGGGCTCGTGCTGTCCGACCGCATGGAGAACGGCTACCGCGTGTTCACCCCCGAGGACGCCTTTCGCTCGAACGCCTTCCGCGTGCTTTTGCAGTACGGTTTCAGCATCAGCGAGGCCATCGAGATGCTGGACGCCAAGCAGGACACCGCCGAGTTCCGTGAATCGCTGCAGGAGCAGCGCCAGAAGCTGGAACACGAGCGCATCCTGCTCGATTATCGCCAGCGGCGCATCGAAAGCGTGCTGGACGTGCTGGAGACCGACGGCAAGGTGGATTTCAAGCTCGTGCACATCCCCGATCAGCTGTACGTGAACGCCTCCCACGGCCGCGACTTCACCGTTTCCATGGAGAACGAGAAGGTGCTCGCCGAGTACTACGATCTGCTCAGCATCACGAGCTGCGCGCGCATCATCACGCGAGAAAATCTGCTGGACAGCAGCCCTTCGGTAGATCCTGATTACATCAACACCGTATCCGTGGGCGAGGAGCATTTCCTCTCCCCCTATGCCCGCGAGCACGTCAAGCGCCTGCGTCTCGGCCGGTGCCTGCGATTCCGCCGCATGGTCACCCGCGAGGAGTCTATTCAGAAGGAGACGTTCGACGGACTGTTCGAGCACCTCGACGCCCATGGCCTGACCATCTGCGGGGACATCCTCATCATGCCGACGTTCCTCAACCTAGACGGCGAGGGCAGCGACATCGAGGTTCTCTACGTGCCTGTTGAAGAGACCGCGGGCGCCTAACCCTGCACCTTCTCGGCGCGCTGGGCTTGCATCCAGTCGGCGAGCTCGGCCATGCCCTCGCCGGTGCGGGCGCTCGTGACGAAGATGTCGAGCGCGGGGTTCAGGAGGCGCGCCTGCTCTTTCAGGCGATCCATGTCGAAATCCTCGTTCAAGGGCAGGTAATCGCACTTCGTGACGATGAGCGCGTCCACAGCGGCGAACATGGGCGGGTACTTCATGACCTTGTCCCAGCCCTCGGGGACACTCAGCAGCATGACGCGGGTGTGGGCGCCGGTATCGAAGTCGGCTGGGCACACGAGGTTGCCGATGTTCTCAAGGAACAGGTAGTCGAAGCGATCGCCGTCGAAGGCCTCGAAGGCCATGGTGACCATGCCCATCTCCACATGGCACACCCCGCGGGTGTTCAGCTCCACGGAGGCGACGCCGGCCTCCTTGATCTTGAGGGCATCCACGTCGGATTCCAGGTCGGCCTCGATGACGCCGAGGGCCTCGACGCCCCGGGCACGCAGCTCGCGGATGAGCGCGAGCAAAAGCGTCGTCTTGCCGGCGCCCGGGCTCGCCATGACGTCCACGAAGAACGTGCCCTCCTGGGCGCGCGCCGCGCGGAAGGCGTCGGCCGCCTCGTCGTTGGCCGCCAGGATGTTCTTCTTCACTTCGATGACGCGCGTCTGATCCATGATGCCTCCTTCGCCGGCGCCGAGCCCTGCCGCCCGGCGCCTTCCAAATACTGTTCAGTTCCATAGTAACGGGCGCAGCGCCCTTTGGGCAATGCAGAAAGGGAATCGGCTATGCGGATTGCCGAATGCGCATCGCCGCGTTCGCGCATGGGCAAGCAAGCGCGCGGATTACCTGGAAAACCATGGATATCGCAGCCGATGGAGCGCTTCGGGACGATCGGCATTGCGTTTTTGAGAGCGCGACGGGTTGCCCGCCGGCGCCGCTTCCTGTAGCCTTGTGCCTGAAAGGAGCGCGGGGCGAGCCTTTCCCCGAAGCCTTCCCTTTAAGACACTCGCCTCCCCTGCCGTGAACGAACTTGCCATCCTGGATGCCATCCAGCTCATCCACACACCCTGGCTCGACGCCCTTGTTGCCGCCTATACGAGCACGAGCGACGTCGGCCAGATTTGGATCCTGCTCGGCATCGTGCTCGCCATCATTCCAAAGACGCGCAAGCTGGGCGCGGCCGTCCTCGTCGCCGTTCTCATCGGCGCCATTGTCACGAGCGGCATTCTAAAGCCCCTGATCATGCGCCCGCGACCGTGCGACGTGAACCCGCTCGTGCCCATGATCGTCGATCGGCCCCACGGCTCGTCGTTTCCCTCCGGGCACGCTACCGCCGCCTTCGCCGCGTTCGGGGCGCTGCTTTTCTCGAAGGGGCCCAAACCTCTTGTCATCGTCGTCGGCATCGGCGCGCTGCTCATGGCGCTCACGCGGCTGTACTGCTACGTGCACTACCCCACCGATGTGCTGGCGGGGACCGTCGTCGGGCTGCTCGCGGGATTCGCCGCCGCCAAAATCGTCGAAGCGGCAAGCCGCAAACTTCAGGAACGGCGATCGCAATCGCACACTTAGGCGCCGACGCGCGAAACGGGCACGCGAGGAATCACCTTGAGACCGAAGCCCCTATCCCTCTCGCACCTTCCCGGTCACGGGGCAGGTGATATACCCGTCGCGATGAAAGTAGTGCACGAGAAAGCCCACGCCGGCAAGCGCGAGCGCGATGCCGAGACCGGTGTAGAAGAAGGCGATGAACCAACCCGGCACCAGATGGAAGGAGCGCAGGGCGATGCCGCCGCCCATCATGACAGCCATAATGAGGTAGCCGCGCACGTCGAAGAACTTCAGCACGTGCATCTTCTCCTCGCCGTAGCTGCGGATGCGGGCGGCATGCTTGCCCACCAGCTTGGAGAACATCATGTGGAAGACGACGAAGGTGGCGGGGATGCCGATGAGCAGAAGCCACGGGTTGCCGTTGCCGGCCGCGATGGCCTCGATGCCCATGCGGGCGACTTGGCTTCCAGCGATGAGCCACACGGCCGCCGCGATGAGCAGCAGGTACTTCGAGCGAACTTTGAACATGGCGAGTTTTCCTTTGGCTGAATGCCGCTGCGACGCGCTCGTCTCTTTTCGGCGCGGGCACCGCGCGGCCACTAGTTTTTCCTGGGCACCATAGCACCCGCGCCCGCCCACTTCCATAAGGCACATGGTCTCGACAGCAAAATTTCAACTTGCGGAAACCTTATAGGGGCCACACGCATCCGCGTCAGTCGAAATGCGATGCGGGGCAGCAGTTCGGCCCGATCCCCGCGTATTCTGCGATGGCCAATTCTGGCAAGTTCTAGACGAGCGGCTCGATGTAGGCAATCGGGGCGACCACGAAGCGTCCGCAGTGTGCGGCACCGTCTTTGGCGGCAAGACCCGGCTTCGGCACGATCATCGTGGCGGTGAGGTCGGCGCGCACGACATCTTTCGCCGCGCGGCCCATCTGGGCCGAAAGCCCGCTCGGCACGTCGGCGGCCACCACGAACGTGCCTCGGTCGCGGGCAGCGTTGAGAGCGCGGATCCAGCCGTCGAAGGGCGCCTTCACCGTCTCGTGGGCGAACCCAGTGCCCAAAAGGGCATCGATGGCGAGCGAGGCGCCGTTAAGCAGGGCCGGCACCTCCGCGTCCGTCGGCGCGAGAACCACTTGGCTGTGCGCGCTCAGGGACGCCGTCGCCCGCAGGGCGGCCGCACGCGCCGGCTCGGCCGTAAGCGCCGCGGGCTCCACCGCTGTCACGAGACAGACGGGAATGCCCCAGCGGTCCAGGTACTCCCCGGCCACCCAGCCGTCGCCGCCGTTGTTGCCGCTGCCGCAGAGGATGACTATTTCCTTCGCGCCTTCCATCCCTTCCAGCGCCTTACACGCCTCGAAAGCAAGGAAGCGGCCGGCGCGGCGCATGAGCGCGTCGAGCGGCGTGCCCGCCTCCGCGATGGCCCGCTCGAGCGCCACCACCTGGGACACCTCAAGCACGGGAGGCTTAAAGGGGGTCGTCGCATCGGCTACGGGACGATAGGCTTCCACAAGCCGCGGCAGAGACCAGGCCGCGTTGGCCGGGCTCGGCGAGGGCAGCACCTCGGCGGCCAAGCCACTGGCAGCCTCGCATAGCTTCGCGTAGTAGCGCCCCGCCGCCGCACCCGTGCAGAACACCCGGCGCACCGGCGCCTTTTCCAAAACGCGCGACAGATCGTTGGGGTGGGGGTTGGCGATGGAGGCGTCCGAGGCGCCCCGGATGTCGCAGCTTTCCAGCACGTCCCACAGCGCGATGTGATGGCGCAGCAGCAGATCGGCGCGCTCGGCGTTGTCCTCGGGCACCGGCTCGTCGAACAGCGCAGCGAGCACGCGCCAGAACCGGTTCTGCGGATGCCCGTAGAAAAACGCCGCCTCGCGCGATTTCGGCGAGGGCATCGTGCCCAGCACGAGCACCTCCGAGCGCTCGTCAAACACCGGCGGAATACCGTGCTCGATGTGCTGCAGCGGCTGGGCGCAATCTTTCATGGCAGCCTCCCTTTGCTCCTCGCGCGATGGCCCCGGCGAGACGCGAACGGCCGCTTGCGCCCGACTCCTTAGGTGAGCAGAAACGACGCCGCGATGAATCCCGCGATCACCAGAGCGAAGCCTACCACAAAAGCCCACGCTGCGGGGCGCCCCAAATTGATCGTCCAGCCGATACCGAAGCGCTCAGGCAGAAACAGCGCCGGGTCGTCGGGGTTCACGTAGAAGATGCCACCCTTCCAATACCGGTCGTTGTCGCGCGGCATGGCGCCGCCGCGCCCGTCGGCGCTCACCCGGGCGAGCAGGCGGCTGCCGTTCTGGCCGTACACGAGACTCACCGCGGTGCTCGCCACCAGTATGACCGCCACCACGACCCCGATGGGCACGAGAGCCTGGGCCATGGAAAGCACGCCGAGAAACGTCAGCTGGATAACGGGCCCCAGCAAGCTCACGAGCAGACCCATGCCGACGAGCATCACGCTCTGAGCGCGGGCGAACATGCCGTAGGCCCAGGCGCCCGCCGCCGGCATAGCGGGGTCGCTGCCCTTTTTCGATCGCAGAATCACCCAATGGGCCACGGTGAGGCATACGGCGATGAACACCACAAACAGCACGGGGAACGCAACGATGCCCGGCGACTTGTCGGCCCACTCGGTCACCTTCCCCGCCAAATCCATGTGCAGCGGCACCTTGTCGGGCATGGCGGGATAGCCCACGATACCCATGGTCAGCGTAATGAGAATCACGGGCACATACAGCAGACCCCACGCAAGGGAAAGAGGCTTCGGGAAGGGCTCGTCGCCGACGAATCCCGCGCTGCGGCGCCCCTCGGCCACCCAGCCTTGGGCCTTCTTGTATCGCTGCACCTTTGCGCGGAAGTACAGCATGAGGCCATAGCCGCCAAGGCACAGAACGAGGGCGGCGGCCACCAGCGCCGCGACGAAAGCGTGCTCAGGGTCGAGCGCCAGGGCCGCCGCGCACGCAATCGTCGCCGCCGCCGTAAGCGCCAGCATGATCGCAAGATAGGTGCGTTTCAGGCGGCGCAGATAAGGATCGGCCGCCGCGTCGTCGGGTACGGTGACGGCGAAGCACTCGCGCTTCGGCATGAGGTAGGGCGTGAGCGCCATGGTCACGCCCATCAAGGGAACGACCAGGGTCAGAAGCCCGAGAAGCAGAAGCATGGGGGTCGTCGCGCTCATTGGGGGGCCATCGCCTTCCCTGCACCCTGCGCCGAAGAAGCGTCGGCGGCCTTCCGCTTTTGCGCCGGACGCGGGGCGGCCTCGGCATCTTCCATCACCCCGTAGGCGCGGGCGGCCTGAGCGGCGGCCGCTTCCAGAAACTGGCCGCGCGCGCCGCCCCGGGCTCGGAAGACCAGGGCCAGCTTGAAGAGGTCATCCTCCATCTTCACTTGGGCCGATGCGTCGGCGTCGGCGCGATCGGCGGCGGCCGGATCGGCGATCACCGCCCCGGCGCGACCGCGCATGCGCACGTAGCCCTCGTCGCGCAGCACCGCGTAGGCCTTGTTCACCGTGTGCAGGTTGATGCCCAAGTCACTCGCTAGGGAGCGCACTGAGGGCAGCGACTGGCCCGGCTCCAGCTGGCCGGTGGCGATGCCGGCCACAATCTGGTTGCGTATCTGCAGGTAGAGCGGCTCGGCGGCCGCGGCGTCGACGGCGATGAGCATGGGGGCGTCCTTTCCGAGCGGCCCGTAGCGGCGCGCTACGGGCCATTGACTTCTTGTTCTACTCGGAGTATAACATAAACTGTTCTAGTTGTCATAGAACAAAATACGGGCGATCGGCTTCTCGTCGCCCCGCGAAAGCCGCCGCGGCCACCCGAAGCCCTGCCCGCTCGTTCCCGACGAAAGGACTCCGCTATGAAACGCGCCCTTGTCTTTCTCGCCATCACCTTCGGCATCACCTACGCCTACGACTTTCTCGTGGTGTACCCCATCGCCCAAGGCACCGCCCCCTACGCGAGCGAGTTCCTCTCGCCCGACCTCGCCTACATGGTCTCCGTGGCGCTCACCATGCTCTTCCCCGCCCTGGGCGTGGTGCTCACGCGCCTCGTGACGCGCGAGGGATTCCAAATGTGCGCCTGGTGCACCGTGCTCGCCATCTTCCTCAGCTACGTGACCATCCGCACCGGCTCCACGTTTGCCGCGGCCATCGGGCACGGGGCCGCGAACGGCACGACTAACGGCGTGACGCTGTTCTCGCTTTCGGGCGGCAACCCCTTCGTGGGGCCCTTGTGCACGGGCATCGTGGGCGGCCTGCCGCTTCTGGCCGTGGCCGCGATCATGCTGTGGGACATGCGCCGCCGCGAGAAGGCCGGCACCCTGCGCATGCCCGAAGCGGGCCTCCCCGACGGCGTGCGCCGCACCCGCCGCTAGAGGGGCGCGCGCTCCCCCAATGGCGCAGCGCGTTCTTCCCCGATGGCGTATACTGGGCGCGCGACGAAATCAAGGAAAAGGAGAGCGAGCGATGATGGGCCTGTTGTGCGTGGGAGCGGGCGGCGCGCTGGGCGCCATGGGACGCTACGGCCTGGGGCTCATCCCGCTGGGAAGCGAGCTGCCGCTCATGACGCTGCTCATCAACTTCCTGGGGTCGGTGGCCATAGGGGCCATCGTGGAGACCTCCGAGCTGGCCGCCGGCGCCCTTTCCCGCGAGGCGGTGCTGTTTTTGAAGGTGGGCCTATGCGGCGGATTCACGACGTTCTCCACCTTCTCGCTGGAGACCCTCGAGCTCATCGAGGGCGGCCAATACGCCATCGCCGGCGCCTACGCCCTGGTCAGCGTCGTTTTGTGCGTCGCCGGCGTGCTGGTCGGAAAGGTGCTCGCTCGCGCGCTCATGCCGACAGGCTAGACGCCAGAAGAGCCGCGTCGGGGGCCTTGGCTAAGACTGCTAAAAATTCTAAAGGCTCTAAAACTGGTAAATGAGCATTCGCTTCTACTATCCCCGCTTGCAAATAGTCTAGGGGTTCGCTAGAATTTGGGCGCGCCGGCATTTCCCCTTCAGCGTCGTGCAGCGGGTCGGGGGCCAAATCCTATGCACCGGGTGGGTCGAGAGTGGCGCACGACCCATCGCCAGCGAGAAAGGTGCATCATGGGCGTGATCAAAGCCGTATGCACGAGCGATATCAAGGGAATCCAGAAAACCGAGCAAGCCGTCATCGAGCTTAGGCCCAACTGGGGCATCGAGGGCGACGCCCACGCTGCGCCGTGGCACCGCCAGGTGAGCCTTCTGCCCTACGAGCAGATCGAGGCATTCAAGAACCGCGGCGCCGAAGTGGGCCATGGGGCGTTCGGCGAGAACATCATCGTCGAGGGCTTCGACCTGAAAAGCCTCCCCATCGGCACGCGCTTCGTCTGCAACGACGTGGTGCTGGAACTGACCCAAATCGGCAAGCAGTGCCACGCCCATTGCGCCATCTACCACCAGATGGGCGACTGCATCATGCCCCGGGAGGGTGTCTTCTGCAAGGTGCTCGCCGGCGGCACCATCGCCCCCGGCGACCTTATCGAGATCGCATAGCAGGTCGCGAAGAGGCAGACAGCGGGGACGCGCAGAATCTAACGTCCCCGTAACTGGCCAAGTAACTCTGCCAGTTTTTCAATAATTGGCAAAGCAACTTGACCAGTTTTGTGAAGGTTAAACTGCGCGGCTACTCGGCGTAGGGGGTAACGAACTCGTCGATGGCCTCTTCCGAGACGCCTGCTTCGAAGCGGCGGCCGGCCCGCCGCTTTCCGCATCGTTTTCCCTATTGTCGCGGGCACTCTCGTCAAAAGCAACTGCGTGTTCGTCATGGCCCATAAAAGATAGGCATAAGAGCACTCACTCACGTTCTCGGTCGACGAACCACCTCGAAATTGCAGCAAATCACCGGTTAGGAGCGTCTGGAGGCGCTAACCGAATACGGATTTAAAAGAGCCGTATCACATACAGTCTGTTGACCTGGAGTTTTGCCAAGGGCCTTTCGCGCTGAACTCCTTCGCGCGAGAACCAGACGCTCATAACCGTCAATCTCATGCAAAAACAGGGGGATTCAACGACCGGCAGAAACTTCTTCGCTCTCGCAATTGTGCCTTGACTTTGAGCTTACTCGAAGGTTTAGGGTAACGAGAAAGCAAGTGCGTAAAACTTGAAGGCGCGCAATGAGCAGTAGCGTCGGAAACACCCCAAAAGAATCGAGGAACCTCATGCCCAAAGTAGTACAGACCGCCGGCCGCGATGCGCTCGGTACCTTCGCGCCTCAGTTCGCCGCCTTGAACGACGATGTGCTGTTCGGGGAGGTGTGGAGCAGCGACGAGCTTACCCTGAAGATGCGCTCCATCCTCACCGTGACCACGCTGGTGGCCAAGGGAATGGCCGACGGCTCGTTCGAGCACCACGTGGCCAACGCCAAGAAGAACGGCGTCACGGCCCGCGAGATGGCCGCCATCCTCACTCATGTGGCCTTCTACGCCGGCTGGCCCAACGCCTGGGCTGCCTTCCGCGTGGCGCTGAAGGTGTACGCCGCAGACCCGCTGGACTTTGAAAACCCCGAGGGTCACGGCGGCCTGTTCGGCCTCGGCGCGCCCAACGACGCCTACGCGCAGTACTTCACGGGTCAGTCCTACCTGAACCCGTTGACCGATTCGGAAAAGACCCAGTTCATCGCCAACGTCACCTTCGAGCCAGGCTGCCGCAACAACTGGCACATCCACCACGCGGCCGAAGGCGGCGGCCAGATCCTGCTCGTCACCGACGGCGAGGGCTGGTACCAAGAATGGGGCGAGCCTGCCCGCAAGATCGTCGCCGGAGACGTGGTGTATATCCCAGCCAACGTGAAGCACTGGCACGGTGCCACCGCCGACCGTTGGATGAGCCACGTGGCCTTCGAGGCCCCGGGCACCGATTGCGCAAACGAGTGGTGCGAGCCCGTCACCGACGAGGAGTACGCCGCCCTTTCGTAACAGCACGCACGAGCGGCCGCCCAAGTGTCTC
>OLPQ01000639.1_pt1 | contig 29074 bp, 20 predicted proteins | sample 1672451 | NCBI WGS metagenome assembly OLPQ01 (sample SAMEA3136687, study PRJEB25190) | human gut metagenome | biome: human gut; feature: human-associated habitat; material: faeces | place: Austria | collected 2013
GGCCTGGGACCTATCGCGGGTTAGGCCAATTGTTCGCTTGGATATCCCAGGTCAGGTGCGTATCCAATTGCCGAAAGTTCCCGGTCGTATACGCGGCCGTCTTGATCGGAGTATCTATGTACCAGCGTATTAAATTACTGCGCTGGAATAGAACGCGTGTTTGATAAATTAATTTAGCATCAGACAGCGGGCGCAGTTTCAGTCGAATCTGTGCCCGCTGCTGTATGTGTGAGCAGTGTGAATAGGGGACGTAGCCCTGTTCACGCCTGGACCGATGTCGGCACCGGTCAATGCCCACGATGCTTCTGCTTACGCTTCAACTTCCGCTGCTCGAAGCGCGCCTCCGCCTCATCCGCGCGACGCTGACTTCTTGCTTGAGCCGACTCCCGCTTCATCGCTTCCCGCTGTGCCGCGAGCGCCTGTTGTGCCTTGGTGCTCACCGCGGGCCGTTTAAGGGCTTTCGCTGCCTCGCGAGCGCGCCGCTTGGGGTTCTTCGCGGGCTTGCTTGTCTCAGTGGCCTTGTCGCCGAAGAACGAGAGCTTCTCCCATTTGCCGACAACGAATCGCAGGATCTCCTCATCGGACGGCTCCACGCCGAAGACGATGCGGGCGACGCCGTATCTGCCGTCCTCGACATGCTCCGCCAGCCCGACCCAGAATTGGCCGTCGTGATATACGGTCAGGGTGGACGACACACTGATCTGCATGGTTGGTTCCTCCTTTATGTAGATGACCATGCAGAGAAGGGACAACCAAGGAGGCAGGTTACTGATGCGGACCCCCGCACGCCCACGACTACCCGACGGGGACTGTGTTTTTATCTCTGGTAGTTGGATTGTAGCACGCGCAGACGCGCCCTTCATCGCTGGCGACATGACATGGCTGGGGCTTACCACCCGACGCGCCCTTGCGCATATCGTCTTCTCGGTTTCGAAACTTTAAAAGACCTTGAGTTTCGAAACCGCGAAAGAGAGTTTAAGCAAGAGACGACGTTAGCTCTGAGTCGACGCACGAGAAGGGGCTCGGGTCGCTTCTACCCATCAGGGATGCATTCACGAAGGTCCTCATCGCCCGCACGAGGCACGGGCCTTATACCCGGGAGGGCGTTCTCGTGCTGGATCTCGCGAGGTGACTGCTCGGCGAGCAGGAGTTCTGAGCGTCATACGGGGATATCGCTCGATAGGGCACGCAGGGCCGTTTGTGCTCGCACGGGAAACGTCGTCGCCGTATGGGCGGCCAGTCGCATCCGATTAGTCTTTTGTTAAACAGACCTTTCGAGTGCGCACGAAGTGATTGCGCCAACAACAAAGCCCCAACCTGCTCGCTAACTCATGGGCAAGCCAACTTAGACTACTCATTTCCCCTACTAGCAATGCAGGCCTGCGACCTGCAGTTTTGCAAACTGCTTGAAAGGCGCCTGCGTTGATTCGCTTCCTATTGCAGCTGGCGGCTCGCACACGAAAAGGCACTTGAGTTTCAAAGCGGGCGTTTTCGTCGATATCGAACCTCTAAAGGCTGTCCGCCGTGCCCTTTGGAATGAATGATGGGCTTATGTCTGTTCCACTTTATGCGACATTTTGTCTATAGGGATGATGCTGCTGTAATGCATGGGGCCCGGAGCGCGGCATTTACTGCGCTCCGGGCCCCATTGTTTTGAGAGTTTATGGCGGCTCTGCCGTCGTCCTAGTCAAACAGACTCGGCATGTCGTTTTCCTTCATGAGGGTACCGGCAGAGGGGAGACTCTGCGCGGTGAACTTCTCGGCCGAGACGCCGGCGCCAAGGATTTCCTCGGTCGTGCCGACGGTGGTGACCGAGCGACCCTTCTTGGCGGTAAAGGCCTGGACGCCCTGCGTGTTGGTGGTCGTCTTGGTCTTGAGCAGCGACGTGTTGAAGTTCATCAAGCGGTAGTCGCTCGAGACCAGCGCGATGTCGCGGTCCTCCTTGAGCACCTGTGCATACAGCAGTTTGCTGCCGCCGTAGATGGCGTTCTTGAGGCGCTTGCGGTTGGTCTTGGTAACGTATCCAGAAAGCGCGACGCGCACCACGCGGCCGTTCTCAAAGACGAACAGCACGTCGGCCTTGTAGTCCTCGGGGTCGATGACCCAGATCACGCTCTCGTCGGGTTCCATCTCAAGATCGGTGGGCAGGTACGAGCCCAGCTGGGCCGACTTGGTGTCCTCAAACGCTGCGACCTTGCACTTGTACACCTGGCTCTTGTTGGTAAAGACCAGCAGCTCGTGGGTGTTGGAGGACGGGAACTCGATAAAGGGTTTGTCGCCGTCTTTGTACTTGAGCGTGGCCGCCTTCTTGAGCACGCGGTCGGTCATCTTTTTGAGATAGCCCTCGCGCGAGAGCATGATGGTAACCGGATATTCCTCGACCTCGGGCTCCAGGCTTACCTCGATAACCTCATGGGGCTCAATCCTGCCCGTGCGGCGCGGCATCACGTACTTTTTGTTGACCGCGGCCAGCTCGTCGCTGATGACCTTCTTGATGTTGTCCTCGCTGGAGAGGATCTCCTCTAGCTCGGCAATCTCACCCTCGAGCTTAGCGATGTCCTTGGTGCGGTTGAGGATGTACTCCTCGTTGATGTTGCGGAGCTTAAGCTCGGCAACAAACTCGGCCTGGGTCTCGTCGATGTCGAAACCCTTCATAAGGTTGGGCACGACCTCAGCCTCGAGCTTGGTGCCACGGATGATGGCGATGGCCTTGTCGATGTCGAGCAAGATCGCTTCGAGGCCGTGCAGCAGGTGCAGGCGCTCGGACTTTTTGCCCAAGTCAAAGTTAATGCGGCGACGCGTGGACTCAATACGCCACTTGACCCACTCGTGCAGGATCTGGCGTACGCCCATAACACGAGGGTAACCATCGACCAGCACGTTAAAGTTGCATGAGAACGAATCCTGCAGCGTAGTCGAGCGATAGAGCTTGGCCATGAGCTTGTCGGGGTCAACACCGCGCTTAAGATCGATGGCGATACGCAGGCCCGAGAGGTCGGTCTCGTCGCGGATGTCAGCGATCTCCTTGACCTTGCCCTCTTTGGAGAGCTTGACGATGCGATCGATGATGACATCGGTCTTGGTGGTGTAGGGGATCTCGTAGACCTCGATAATGCGCTCTTCGGGAATCCAACGCCAGCGGGAGCGAATCTGGAAGCTGCCAAGGCCGGTCTCGATAATCTTTTCCATCTCCTCGCGGCGGTAGATAATCTCACCGCCGGTCGAGAAGTCGGGCATGGGCATGTACTCGAGCAGATCGCAGTTAGGATCCTGCAGGTAGTGCATGGTGGCGGTGCAGACCTCGTTGAGGTTGAAGCCGCAGATGTCGGACGCCATGGCGACGCCGATGCCCTTGTTGGCCGAGACAAGGATGTTGGGGAACGTGGTGGGCAACAGGCGCGGCTCCTTCATGGCGCCGTCGTAGCTGTCGACAAAGTCGACCGGGTCCTTGTCGATGTCTTTGAAGATCTCGGCACTGATGGGGGAGAGCTTGGCCTCGGTGTAACGCGAGGCGGCGTAGCTCAGGTCGCCCGAATAGTACTTGCCAAAGTTGCCCTTCGACTCCACGAAGGGGGCGAGCAGCGCCTCGTTGCCGGTGGCCAGGCGCACCATCGTCTCGTAGATCGCGGCGTCGCCGTGCGGGTTCAGCTTCATGGTCTGACCCACGATGTTGGCGCTCTTCTGGCGCTCACCTTTGAGCAGGCCCATCTTGTACATGGTGTAGAGCAGCTTGCGGTGCGAGGGCTTAAAACCGTCGATCTCGGGGAACGCACGCGAGACGTTGACGCTCATGGCGTAGGGCATGTAGTTGACCTCGAGCGTCTGCGTGATCGGCTGATTGGTGACCTCGGAGTGCAGGCCGATGACGTTCTCGGCGTTGACCTGCTTTTTCTTTGGCTGGTTCTTCGTCTTCTTCTTTGCCACGATTTCCTCTTGAACTTCTTATGGGCCGTCGTTATCGATTTGCTGCTACTGCAGGTCCAGCTGGTCCAGGTATTCCTTGCCGTGCTCCGAGATATGGCGCTTGCGGCCCGCCTCGTCGCTGCCCAGCAGAAGGTTGAACATGGTCTCCATCTTGGCGACGTCTTCGGACTCCACCTTGATCAGACGACGCGTCTCGGGGTTCATGGTGGTGAGCCACATCATGTCCGGGTCGTTCTCACCAAGACCCTTGGAGCGGTTGATGGAGCACTTCTGGTCGCCGATCTCCTTAAGAATGCCGTTCTTCTCGAGCTCGGTGTAGGCAAAGTAGGTCTTTTCTTTGCAGTTGATCTCGTAGAGCGGCGACTCGGCGATATACACGTAGCCTTCGTCGATAAGCGTGGGCACCAGGCGATAGAGCATGGTGAGCACGAGCGTGCGGATGTGATAACCGTCGACGTCGGCGTCCGTACAGATGATGACCTTGTTCCAGTTAAGGTTGTCCAGGTCAAAGGCGCCGAGGTTCTTGATGCGCTTGTCTTTGATCTCCACGCCGCAGCCCAGCACGCGCATGAGGTCCATGATGATGTCGGACTTAAAGATGCGCGGATAGTCCTCCTTTAGGCAGTTGAGGATCTTGCCGCGGACGGGCATAACGCCCTGGAACTCGGCATCGCGCGAGGTGCGAATGGCGCCTGCTGCCGAGTCGCCCTCTACGATGTAGATCTCGCGGCGGCTCTTATCCTTGGTGCGGCAGTCCACGAACTTCTGCACCCGGTTGGCCATGTCGGTCTTCTGCTGCAGGTTGGTCTTGATGCTCTGTCGCGTCTTCTCGGCATTCTCGCGCGAGCGCTTGTTGATGAGCACCTGCTCCATGATCTTGTTGGCGGCATCTTTGTTCTCGATCAAGTAGGTCGAGAGGCGCTCCTTAAAGAATGCCGTCATGGCCTGCTGGATAAAGCGGTTGTTGATGGCCTTCTTAGTCTGGTTTTCGTAGGACGTCTGGGTGGAGAAGCAGTTGGTCACCAGCACCAGACAGTCCTGGACGTCCTGCCACTTAATGCCGCTCTCGTTTTTGTTGTACTTGCCCTGTTGCTTAATGTAGGCATCGATGGCGCTGGTCAGGGCGCTACGGGCCGCCTTTTCGGGTGAGCCGCCGTTCTCGAGCCAGGAGGAGTTGTGGTAGTACTCCTGCATCGTGAAAGTGCGCGAGAAGCACATGCAAGCAGTGATTTTTACGTTGTAATCGGGCAGATCCTCGCGATCGCGACCGCGACGGTCGGCCTCGATAAAGAAGGGCTCGGTAAGGTAGTCGGCACCGACCTTCTCGAGCACGTAGTCCTCGATGCCCTTGGGATAGCAGAAGTCCTCTTCGGAAAACTCGCCGTCGTCGCCCTCGATGCGCAGCCGGAAGGTCACGTTGGCGTTGACCACGGCCTGGCGGCGCATGGTCTCGCGATACCAATCGTGGGGGATGCTGATGGAGGTAAAGACCTCAAGATCGGGGCGCCACTTGATGGTGGTGCCGGTGCGGTTCTCGTCGCTGGGCTCAACCTCGAGTGCTTTCTTTTTGGCGCCGACGACCTTGCCCTTCTTAAAGTGCAGGGAGTACTTGTTGCCGTCGCGCCAAACCGTGACGTCCATGTATTCGGAGGCGTACTGGGTTGCGCACGAGCCCAGGCCGTTGGTGCCGAGCGAGAAGTCGTAGTCGCCGCCCTGGTTGTTGTTGTACTTACCGCCGGCGTAAAGCTCGCAAAAGACGAGTTCCCAGTTAAAGCGCTTCTCGGAGGGGTTCCAGTCAAGCGGGCAGCCGCGGCCGTTGTCCTCTACCTGAATGGAGCCATCGCGAAAGGCGGTAAGGGTGATGAGCTTGCCGTAGCCCTGGCGCGCCTCGTCAACGGCGTTGGACAGGATCTCGAAGGCGGCATGCGCGCAGCCGTCGAGCCCGTCCGAGCCAAAGATGACGGCGGGGCGCAGGCGTACGCGCTCCTCGTCCTTGAGCTGACGAATACTGTCGTTACCATAGTTTGCGGTGTTTTTTGCCATGCTCGCTCTCTCGATGCTCCTTTGCTGCGTTTTAGTCATATAGATAGTCAAGGTAGCATAGCCCAGCCCTTGGGCGATTCCAACCAACACGAAATCCATCGAACAATCGTTCGGAGTTCGATAAGGTTTCGTTTACTCGCACAAAACCGAGTCGGTATTGTGCGAGCAAGTTTGAATAGCGAACCGAAGTTGTAATGTCCGCATAGCGATGACGAATGAGCCGAGTCGGCGTCTCTCACAAAAGTAACTAGGAGCTAGCGGGGCCTATCCGAATTGACCTCATTGGCGGTATCGGCTTCGAGCGCCGTGCGGCGGGCGCTGTAGGCGACGAGGCCGGCGCCTGCCGCGGCGAGTGCTGCAGCGGCTGCCGTAAGGGGAGCGCATGTATCGCCCGTGCCCGCAAGCGCGCCCGCTTTTCCGGGGCGCTTGCTATTGTTGTGGTCCTTGCCGCTGCTGGAGCTGCTTCCGCCGGAGCCGCCGCCCTTGTCAGTACCGCCGCCACTCGAGCCGCCACCGTCGTCCACCGTCATCGGTGCATCGTGAAGCCCCGTCGTATCCGCGCTGTCGCATACGCCGACCTGAACTTCTGAGCGTTCGCATGCCGCGTCGGGCACATGAAGCTCGTGCAGCACGGCACCCAGCGCCGAGTTTGCACCCGGCCGAATTTCCTCGAGCGTTACGGGATCGAGCGCCACCAGGTTATGCGCCTTCGCATACAGCGTTACGCGTTTGCCCACTTCGTCGCTCCAGCTCTCGGGGATGGCGAAGCTCATGCGGAACTGTGCCGTGCAACCCGGTGCCAGCACGGCGTTGCCGTTGTCGGCTACCAGCGGGTGCGTTGCAAAACGTGCGCCCAGCGTCTCGAGCGCGTACTTCACGTGTGCCATGTCTTGGGCCGAAGCATCCTCGGCAAGCTCTGGATCGTAGATCGAAACCATGCGTGCGTTCAGTCCGAATCCGATGGATGCGCTGGAGAACGGCTGGCTGGAGCCCTCTCGGTACAGATCGATCGTGCCGGCGGTCAGCAAGGTGTTGCCGTCGTTTCGCACCGTGACCATGAAGGATTCGCCTGCTGCTCCGGGTACCACCGCGCCCGAGGTAGCGACCGCGCCCGTCGGAGTGGCACACGCCACCAAGGGCACTTCGATGCCGTGCAGCTCTGCCTCGCTCTTCTCCGCGCTCACAATGTGCGTGGCGAGTGCGGAGAGCATGCCTCCCGACGTCAAAAATGTCGTTATCTGATCGACGGGATGGTCCAGCTCGCACATCACGAACGGCTCCGTGAACAGATCGCCTGCCAAGGTGCTGGCGAAGATGCGGAAGTGCTTGCCCATCACTGCTACCGGGTTGCCTTCTTCGTCGTAGGTTTGTCCCACCTTGCCATCGGTGTTCTCTACATAGAGCACGCACCTGCCGTTGTTGCTTACGCTAAACGATGCCGGGCCACAGCCTGCGGCACCCACGGGCTGCGTTGCAAATGCCGATGCGCCTCGCGTCCAAGTAATATGCTGCAGTTGCTCGTTGACGGTTGCCAAAAAGCCCGAATGTTGTGGCCATGGCACCGCATGAGGTACCGTGGCGTCTGGTGACATAACGTCCCAGCACGCAATGGACTGGCCGATCACGGCGTACGATGCGCAGCCGCAACCGTCTGCGGTCTCGTACGCAACGGACACCACCATTTTGCCGTTGATATTCTCGGGCTTGCCCAGCTCGATACTCGACGGTGCTTGCGGAAAGCAGAGGACCTGACGGAACGTGAGACTGTCGCCCAAATCATCCGACCACAAGGTAAAGCATTCCAGCGCAACCTCGGCCTCGCTGCCGAGCGCCTTTTCTGCGGTGGTTCCGCGGCGGTGGAGGTAGGCACCCGACAGGCGCCCGTCGACGAGCGTCTTGCCCACCGTGATACGCGGGCACTGCAGACAATGGTAGCCATCCTCCTGAAGGCGGCCGCGCGAGATGCTGCGCCACGACGTATACGACACCACGCGAACTTCGCTATTACTTATGCGCAGGCGCACGACGGACAGTATGCCGGCTGTGCTTGCCGTATCGAAAAGGGTGTTGTCACCTGCGGGGCGCTCGCCCGAGATCAGCAGCACGTAGGCGTCCTGGTTTCCTCTTCCGTCCGTATATTCCACCACGTCGAAGTCGTAATCGAATATGCCGTCGCGCTCCACGTCGCCCTCGCCAAACCCAAGGGGAAAGTCCACGGGAGTGGGAGCGGACCACGTGCCGTTTGCCTTTGTGTGCACCACCAGGCGCGAGCGGCCATTGTCGCCGTAGCGCACCGAGGCGATACGGAACAGACATTCTACGCCGGCAATCATTGCCAGCTTCATGTGAGCTTCGCTGAGCACGCCAGCAAACAGCACGTTGTCGCTCGAGGGTTTTATGCCGCCACGCTCGTCCTCCGATACACCAGCAGAATTGGCGTTGGGGTCCGCAACGGCGTTCGTCGCCTGCCCGATATAGGTGTACTCATACATCGGCGCGGCGTTTTCTATCAGTGTATGGACGAAATGCTCGATCTGTCCCGTGTCGTCGCTTTCTGCATCCGCCTCGAGCTTAATGCGCGTGACCGCTTGATCCCAATCGCGCACGACAGGCGCGACGTTTACGGCAGTGGCCTTAACCTCGGCGCGTGCGAGCAGCTCGGCGTTGGTGACGATGGTGGCCGATGCGATAAATTGCGGCACGCCGCCTGCCTCGGCGTTGCCGGCCGTGCCGAAGCGGGCATCCAACGTGTAAGGCGTATCTCCACCCAATGCGAGCTCAGAGCGCTGGAGCACATACTGGTTGCCATTGTTCACCGACATATTCCACGAATCGAGGAGTGTGGGCCACGACCCCGACCAAGCCTTGGTGGTCCACTTGAACATTACGAACTGGAGTATCACATCGACATCGACGTCTGCACCTACGCGCAGTCGCGGAAGCTGGTGTCCATCTGCCTTCTCGTACCCAATGAACAGCGTGAGGGATGCGGCGCCGCGCACGGCAGACGAAGCGACGCCTGCAACGCCGGCGCCAAAGGTGACGGCAAGCCCGATCTGGATGGTGAACGAGCCCGAGGTGTTTGAATAGTCGAGCGAAATGTTTTTAAAAAACGCCGCGCCGCTGCCGTGCGTGTGGGCACCCACGGCGAGCGCCAGCTTCGCCAGCACCCAGGGGTTGACGTTTAGGAAAAACGGCACCGGTCCTAGGGTAAACTGCTCGGTCCAATTGAGGTCGGTTCTTACCTGGAAGAGGGCCTTAATATTGCCAAATGCGGGGTCGTTGTTGTCACCCCAGGTTTTGCCCACCCAGTCGTAGGCGAGCGATCCGTACAGCTGTGTGGCGATATCCATCGTAAAACGCGGCGTGCAGTGGTGACGAAGCAGCTTAGTGTTCCTTGGATCGGTGCCCGAACCGGCGCTCATACTTTTGTACTGATTCCACTTCCCCTCCATCTCGTCGAGGTAGCGGTTTGCCTGCTTGGCGCCCGACTCGCGCGGTGACTTCTTCCAGTACTCCGGATCCGGATTGCCCGAATCGTTCATGTAGCCGATCGGTTTGTATCCTCCGCCAAACAGCACGTATCCGGCAAAAGAGAAATCGAACAAAATGGGGAACGAGGGCATCCAGCACGTGAACTTATTGCCGCCGATGCCGGGAAACGCCGCCGGGAAATCAAACGGAGTAATCTCTTGGTCCATGGTGGTGGGGACGATAGTGGTCGAGCCCGATTCTGCCTTTGCGGCCGGCGCGGTGACAACGGCCATGGGGGAGGAGAGTGTATAGGTCTTGCCCTGATAGTCGAGGACAAAGCGCAGCTTGCATCCTTCCTCCAGAAGGCCCGAAGCTGCATCGAGGAACGTGTCTTCGAGTGTGAACGTTGCCAGATTATCCGAACCCGATGCACTGGCCTTGACTTGGCCAATTTGCGTGACGGTTTCGGATGAGCTGCTCGTGGCGAGCATTACCTTGTTGATGCACAGCGTTGCCTGTCCACCCTGTGGCAGATGTGCCTGCACGGTAAAGGCGTGCGTGTCGGGTTGGTCGTTTCCGGCGTCGTCCTTCGGCAGTGCCATGAACGTGGCGTCGGCGTACTGGATGTCCCACTCGTCGAACGTAAGCTGGCGAAAGTACGGCTCACCGTCGGAAAGCGGACGTGTGGGCGCGGTAATGGCGGTGCCGCCCTGGATGCGCGTGAGGGGGATCTCGACATCACGGTAGCCCGCCATGCTGATGGAGATGCCACCGTTAAAGTCGTACGCGTCGAGAAGCGTTGCCTGGTCCACGTAGCCTTCCGAAAGCGGCGCGACCTCAAAGATGGCCGTGCCCTCGTCGTCGGTAGTGGCGGAGAGCTGCTTGCCCGCGGCATAACGTGACGCGAGCGTGACCTGGGCTCCCTTGATGGGCATATTCTTGTTGGCGACGTCGACCACGACCACACCAAACATGGTGCGCGAGAGAACGAGCACCTTGAAGGGGTCTTCTTCGTCGGCATAGGCCTCGGTGGGGGCGAATGGCAGTATGAAGGCGTTTGCGCTGCTCGACACGCGAGGCAGCATGATGCCTGCCAGCGAGGATGCTCCGGCGACAAGTAGCGAACGACGATCAAGCATTTTGGGCTCCCATCCCGCAAATAACGGAGGAAATAATCCTATTTTGCGAGAAGGTGCCCCGTGGCGGTAGTGCCGTTCAAGGGTCAAAATGTCCAAATTGATCGAGCGAAGCGCCGGGTTCCGGAATGCGTTCGATGAGCTTGGCAGCCCGGTCGCTAACGCAACATATGCGCGACCAGCTCGGCGCGAGTTCCGATACCAAGCTTGGCATACACTCCTGATAGGCGGTTTTTAACAGTGCCCGGCGATACTTCCATGTGGCGTGCGATTTCGGCGTTGGTCCATCCGCGGCAGGCGAGCATGGCCATGGTGAACTCCGTGGTCGTTAAATCGTCGGCCACGTCCTCGCCCGAATCGGGGTTGTGGATGCGCCGCCAGCCGTAGCTGAATCGATACGTAATCTCGATGATGCGTGCGAAATCGTCAGGGTATTGAGCTTTTAGGCACGCCTCGATGAGCCCCTGTAAAAGGCCGTGGTGCTCGCCAATGAGCTCGATAAGGCCGTCGGGGCGCGCAATGTCCCAAGCGGCTCCGAAATGTGCCTTTGCGGCGTCGATGTCCTTGAGGCTCATGCATGCCATGGAAGCCGCCAGGTGCAGGAACAGTTCCGAGATGGGATAGCTTCCCTGTTTCATGATCAGGGCATTTTCCACCATGCCCAGGCTGCGGCCGTATTCGCCGCGCAGATACAAGGCGTGCGCCATCACGTAGCTGGCGAACAGGCGCAGGCCTTCGGGCAAATGCGCCGCAAGCGGATAAAACTCTTCGGCGGAATACGGGGAAGGCAAGTGCAGCAGGACGCTCGCGGCCGAGGCGAACAGGATATGCACGGCGTGGACGGCAGGCGATTCCTCGTCGGCCGGCGTATCGAGGATGCCGGTAAGGCACCGGCGGGCATCGGCGATACGGTTGAGCGACAGACTGGCGTATCCGCAGATAAAGCATGCGGAATAGCGCAGTGCGGGGTCGGTGGCGTCAAGATAGGGGCGCGCCGTCTTGGCAGCGAGGGTGGCCTGTCCGCGAAAGTACAGCGCTTCTGCTGTGGCCATGGCGCGCGAATCGGGGTCGGAAATGCCTGCAACCGCAGCGTCAATCTGCCCCGGCACAAAGGCGGTGCACATCAACGGCATGGGAACGCATGGGTAGCCATCGCAGTCCATCTTCCATCTCCCAACAGCTGGCAACAATAGCAGCAATTGTACTCCTGTTGCTCGGGACTGGAATTTGCGGGTATGGCATACGATTACGCAGAACGTATAAAGGAAGAGTCTATTGGCGATGCTGCCAAGGTGGCTACCGAAGCCTAGCTGGCCTCGACAATAGGAAAAATTGCCACCCCTGCAAAAAGCTTTGTCGCAGCGATGGGAAACACATCTTGTTCTGCATATAATGAGGTCATATGACGGTGCGTTTGCATACGTGTGACGCATTCCCATCGAACCGAAAAGGAGCTTTGCATGGATTCCAACAAGCGTCCCGACGACATGGTGCGTATCACCACTTCCGAACTTGCCCAGGTGTTCATCGATGAGCAGGTCGCTGCAATCCGCGAGCAGATCGGCGACAAGAAGGTCCTGCTGGCCCTTTCCGGTGGTGTCGACAGTTCGGTTGTCGCGGCCCTGCTCATCAAGGCCATCGGCAAGCAGCTTATCTGCGTGCACGTGAATCACGGCCTGATGCGTAAGGGCGAGAGCGAGCAAGTCGTCGACGTCTTCAAGAACCAGATGGACGCCAACCTGGTCTATGTGGACGCGACCGATCGCTTCTTGGATAAGCTCGTGGACGTCGAGGAGCCCGAGGCCAAGCGCAAAATCATCGGCGCCGAGTTCATTCGCGTGTTCGAGGAGGAGGCCCGCAAGGTTGGCGACGAGGTCAGCTTCCTCGCCCAGGGAACCATCTACCCCGACATCCTGGAGTCCCAGGATGGCGTGAAGGCCCACCACAACGTGGGTGGCCTGCCCGAGGACCTGCAGTTTGAGCTTTGCGAGCCCGTCAAGCTGCTGTACAAGGACGAGGTCCGCGTCGTGGGCCGCGAGCTCGGTCTGCCCGAGAACATGGTCGAGCGTCAGCCGTTCCCCGGTCCCGGCCTGGGCGTCCGCTGCCTTGGTGCCATCACCCGCGACCGTCTTGAGGCGCTGCGCGAAGCCGACGCCATCGTGCGCGAGGAGATCGACAAGGCAGGTCTGACCATCTGGCAGTACTTCGCCGTGGTGCCCGACTTCCGTGCCACCGGCGTGCGCGAGGGCAAGCGCGCCTACGACTGGCCCTGCATCATCCGCTGCATCAACACCATCGACGTGATGACCGCCGAAGTGCCTGAGCTCGACTGGGCACTGCTCAAGCGTATTACCGCTCGCGTCACAGCCGAGGTTCCCGGCATCTGCCGTGTGTGCTACGACCTCACGCCCAAGCCCGTCGGCACCGTTGAGTGGGAGTAAGCTTTTTGGGCTGCTTTGATCATAGTTCCATGAATGGGGAGGCCTCGCGCGATTGCGCGGGGCCTTCTTTTTCGAAAAGAGCTGCCGTCGTGGTGTTGCCACTGTCCATCGTGCCTGCCATCGCCTCTGGTGTTGCTCCTGAGCAGGGCTGGTTTGCGACGAGAACTAGCAGGGCTTGTTGGTGGCACGAGCGAAGCAGGTTGTTTCGCATTGAGCGCGCCGGGCAGAAGAAGGCCATAATGGAGTGTGCGCACAATTTGTTTTAGAGGAGGATGCCGCATGGCAAAAGACGAACAAACAGGCTGGATTGTTGAGATGCTCATGGCCAGTGTGTCGGTGGCGCCCGCGGCTCTTTTGGAAGAGGTTATGGCAGATGAGCGCTGCGTGGCTTTTGGCCCCATCCACCATTTTATTGTGGGCGCGGTGCTGCTTGCGTGCTGGCGCAACGCCGAAGCATCTGGGGAGCGAGATGCGATGCTCAAAGACGATCTTGCCGATTTGATGTCTCGGTCGGATTGCGTGCCGGGGGCGACGTGTGCCCGTTGGGGCGTGTGCGGGGCAGCTGCGTCTGCGGGCATGGCATATGCAATCGTGCGCGGCAATGCGCCGCTGCGCAGTGAAGGCTGGCAGGAGGGGCAGCTTATGGTTTCGGAGCTGCTTGCCGCCATCGCGCGCTCGGGAAGCCCACGTTGCTGCAAGCGAGATGCGCGCGTGGCGATTCGTGAGGCCGTTTCGTTTTTTAACGCGCTCGGCGGACCACAGCTTAAAGCATGGGAGAAGACGCCGGCCTGCGATAGCTATGCGGCCAATACAGTGTGCATGGGCGAAAAGTGTCCGTATCATCCGTCCTTTATCATCCAATAGGGAACCGGGTGCCCCAATAAGGGTTGGGCAGATGTGACAAAGTGACAGTTCCTTTGTCACATTATCGACGGTATGCGCGGGATGGTGCGCCACGCGGCGTGCCGTCCCGTTCGTTTTTTGGCGCGCTTCGTTACATTCCTCACTTGCGCCGGTAAAAAATGGGGATAGAGTAGGACAAACGCGTCGAATACGAACGGCGGGGGAGAGCGGGCAAGGTGCCTGCGCAGGAGAGGTTGCCGTCCATGTTGGAGCTCAAAGGAATTTGCAAAAGATACGTTACGCAGTCGTTTACGCAGGTGGCGCTCGACAGCGTAAGCCTGTCTTTTCGCGATAACGAGTTCGTGGCCATTCTGGGTCCCTCGGGTTCGGGTAAGACCACGATGCTCAACGTTATCGGCGGACTCGACCACTTTGACTCGGGTGACCTGCTGATCGACGGTATTTCGACCAAGGACTTTCACGATCGCGATTGGGATGCCTATCGCAACAACCGCATCGGCTTTGTGTTCCAAAGCTATAACCTCATTCCGCATCAGACCATTTTGGAAAACGTGGAGCTGGCGCTTGCGCTCACGGGCGTGGGGCACGCCGAGCGCCGCCAGCGTGCGCGCAAGGCGCTCGAGGCCGTTGGTCTGGGCGAGCACGTGAACAAGCGCCCGAGTCAGCTTTCGGGTGGACAGATGCAGCGCGTGGCCATCGCCCGCGCCCTGATTAATGATCCCGAGATTGTGCTGGCAGACGAGCCGACTGGCGCCTTGGATTCCACAACGTCCGTGCAGGTCATGGACTTGCTCAAGGACGTCGCGCGCGACCGTCTGGTTATCATGGTCACGCATAATCCCGATCTGGCGTACGAGTACGCCACGCGCATCGTCAACCTGGCGGACGGCAAGATTACCGACGATTCTGATCCTTTTGATGTCGCTGACGCCACGCGCCGCGAGGCCAAGCCTACGCGCAAAACCTCGATGAGCTTTGTGACGGCGCTGGGGCTTTCTGCCCGAAACCTTATGACCAAGAAGGGCCGTACGGCCATGACGGCCTTTGCGGGCTCGATTGGCATTATTGGCATCGCGGCGATTTTGGCGCTGTCCAATGGCGTAAACGGCTACATCAAAAAGGTCGAGGAGGATACGCTTTCGAGCTACCCGCTTACCATTTCCAAGCAGGATTACGACCTGTCGTCCATGATGGGCGAACAGGGGGCCACGGATGACGATACGTCCAAGAACGAGGGTTCGTCCGACGACGGAACCGACGGCAAGGCTCAGGGAACCAAAAAGATTCCCGTGGTCACGGCCGTAAAGGATATGTTTGCAAGTGTTAAGTCCAACGATATGACGAGCTTTAAGGCATGGCTCGATGCCGGCGGCGACGGTATCGACAAAGAGGTCAACGCCATCCAGTACGGTTACGGCGTGACGCCGGTTATCTATCGTGCCGGCAAGGGCGATGAGAAGCCTGTCCGGCTGGTGCCCAACGCTATGACCGAGGCCATGAGCGGTGGTGCGAGCTCGGCGGCAACGGTGAGCATGGACTCCATGGGGACCTCGGTCTTTAACGAGATGATCGACGATCAGAGCCTGCTCGACAGCCAGTACGATGTCGTCGCCGGCCATTGGCCTACGTCTGCTCACGAAGCCGTAATGGTGCTTTCGAGCCGTGGAACGGTTGGCGACTATACGCTTTACAGCATCGGTGCGCTGGATATCGATGAGCTCAACGACCTGGTGAACAGTGCCATGGCCGCCGACGGTAAGATTGAGACGCCTGAGAGCGGCGCCGACTTTACTTACGACGATGCGCTGTCCACGACGTTTAAGGTGTTGTCGCCGGCCGATGCTTATCGCAAAAACGAAGAGACCGGCATGTGGACTGACATGTCTGGCGACGCCGACTTTATGACGGCCAAGGTTGCCGACGGTATTGACGTGCACATTGTGGGCGTGGTGCGACCTAACGAGACGGCCAATGCGAGCGCGTTGTCTCCGGGCATTGCCTATACGCATGCGTTGACTCGCCAGCTTATGGAGCGCGCCGCCGATTCGCAGATCGTGCAAGAGCAACTTGCCCACCCCGAGACGGATGTCTTTACGGGCAAAACTTTCGACGAACTGCAAGGCGAGGCCAAGCAAGGCGTGGATCTGGGCAGTATGATCAGTGTGGACGAGGCGGCGCTCAAGAGCGCGTTCTCGTTCGATGCGTCTGCACTCTCGGGTGCTGCCGGTGGCATGGATTTTTCGGGCATCGATTTGTCGGGCCTGGATATTGATCTTTCGGGCGTTGGCAAAGACATCGACTTAAGCGACATCATGGCCAAAGCGCCGACCCCCGATTTCTCGGGCATCTTTGACGGTCTGGAGCTCACGCCCGAGCAAATGCAACAGGTGGGAACGCTTGCCAACCAACTATTTGAGGGCTTTTTGCAGTCTGATCAGTTTAGGGCGCTGTCACCCGAAGATCTCAAAGACGCGTCAAAGCTTGCTGCCGCATTCTCGGCGTATCTCGAGAACGATGTTGTGGCGCAGCAGCGCCTGGCGCAGCTCAAGGCGCTCGGCGGCGATGCCCTGGCCGAGCGCCTGCAACGGGCGATGACCGACTATGTCCAAAAGCAGTTGGCTCCGTATCTGCAGCAGGCTATGGATCAGGTGATGAAGGCGATCAGCGAGCAGGTGGCAACGACCGTGTCGACCCAGCTCAAGGCCGGCGCGGCAGGGCTCATGGACCAGATGGTGACGCAGATGTCTTCGAGTTTTGCCAACCTGGCGAGCGCCATGCGCGTGGATGCGAGCGCCTTTGCTCGTGCCATCCACTTCAACATGGACGCCGAGGACCTGAGCTCGCTCATGATGAGCTATGCCAAGGCGTCGAAGCTCACCTACGACAACAATCTGACCACGTTGGGCTACGCGGATGAAGCGGATCCCATCTCGGTCAAGATTTTCCCGCGTGACTTTGAGGCCAAGGAGCGCGTACTCGACCATATCGATGCGTACAACAAGCAGGTCAAAGCCGCCGGCCACGACGAGCAGGCAATCTCGTACACCGACTACATGGGCATCATCATGGGCTCGGTGACTGATATCGTGAATACCATCAGTTTGGTGCTCATCGCGTTCGTGAGCATCAGCCTGGTCGTGAGCTCCATCATGATCGGCATCATCACCTACATCAGCGTGCTGGAGCGCAAAAAGGAGATTGGCATCCTGCGCGCGATCGGCGCGTCGAAGCGCAACGTGGCCAACGTATTCAATGCCGAGACCTTTATCGAGGGCCTCATTGCCGGTGTCTTTGCCATTGTCGTTGTGGTGCTCGTGAGTTTTCCGGTTAATGCCTGGGCGCTTGCTGCCAAACAGGTACCCAATCTGATGAGCCTGCCCGTGCAGGATGCGCTGGCGCTCATTGCAATTTCGGTGCTGCTGACGGTCGTTGCCGGCCTGCTGCCGGCCCGCAGCGCATCCAAAAAAGACCCCGTGGAAGCCCTGCGCTCCGAATAATGTGACAAAGGGACTGTCCCTTTGTCACATTGAGTGACATGTAAATCGAGGTCTAATACTTTTCCCGAGAAGTGAACGAGTCAAAATGGACCCCCGAAGCATCGACACTTATTGAAGGCGGTTTCCTGCGGTTTTGCCAGCCAAATCCTGCGGGTTTGGCGTCTAAGAATGTCGATGCTTCGGGGGTCCAAATACAGCCGTTCACTTCTCGGGTAAAGTATTAGACCTTGAGATATAGACGGCGTTTGCGAGCGTCAATTAGAGCGTAAGTTGCTAGTCCTCCTTTGCGGAGAGCATGAGGCTAATTTCCGGATGGGTGTACTTGTCGAACTCTTCTTTGGGCTCGGTGTCAAAGGTGTAGTACGACTTGATAGATTCGTCCTCCGTCTTGATGCTGATTTCTTCATATAGGGATCCGGCTAAAAATGCCTGTTTAAAATCATCCGACAGGCTGCATGGCGTGAGGAGGCCCGGTGTGGCAACGGAAATGTCCAACCCGTTGACCGGGGGGCGCATAGTGTCGCGATATCCTGCTCGCTGCAGGCGAGGTTGTATGCAAGGCTTGCCTCGGGGTCGATCTGACTGGTGTAATCGACGTCCGTGAGCATGCCATCTGCATCGAAAGAAAGGTAGACATAGGCTGCTTGAGCGCCGAGGTTATTATCACGCAGATAGCCGATAATGCGGTAGCCGTAGTCGTGATACGACTCGTATGGGTCGTCTGCCGCGACGCGTTTGCACACGGGTTCCAAGGCATCTTGCGCGGCGAGCACGCCGGCGACCTCCGCGGAGCGGTCTTTGTTGGTTTGGGCTACCGCAAGCCTGCTCTGTAGCTCCTTCCACTGTTTGCCCTGCATTCCAAAGCGTGGCGCAAGAGCGCAATAGCAAAAGATGATGAGTTCGATTGCGGTGAGTGCAATGGCGGTATATATGCCCGCGGGTTGGAATTCCTTTTGGTGGAACGCGATATCGTTGATCATTTGGAGCGGCAACATCAACAGGCATGCTGCGAACGACATGACGAGTGCGGTCGCTGCGATCTTGGGGTACGTGCAGTACCGCTGGATGTGTTTCTTTTCTTGTTCGGTGAGCAGCTACATGGGTCCTCGACACTCATCGTTTTTCGAGGGCGATGCGCATACGCTCTTGAGTATGTGAGTGGAGGGTGTCTGTTGTTCAGACATGGCGGTCAGCAGCGTGCTGTTGGTGATCGCTTGATCGCGAACGTCCTCTTTTGGACAAGGAAAAAGTGGCGAGTGAGGGAGCTGCTGTGGGGCGGCCCTGCTTGCTGTTTGCGGGCGCCATTCACCTTCGTTGCACAGGGATGGTCGGAGGGCTGGTTGACATCAAGTAACCGTCTCCGCCTTGTGGGCCGCCTCGGGGACAAGGCATAATGCATGTGACAAAGGGGAAGTCCCTTTGCCGCATTGATTTGAGAGTAGATGTTGATGATTCTATCGTTGGCCCCTATGGAGGGGATTACCGGGCATGTGTTCCGTCGCGTACATGCGGAGTGCTTCGGTGCGCTCGACTGCTATTACACGCCGTTTTTGCCGCCGCCGCGGGTGGGCAACCGCTTTGGCGGCAAGGCGTTTAAGGAAATCGATCCGGCTAACAACCAAGGGCTTAACGTGGTGCCTCAGCTGATGTCCAAGAACGCGGATGAGTTTGTGTGGGCGGCGCGCGTGCTCGCCGACATGGGCTACCGCGAGGTTAATCTCAACCTTGGCTGCCCCTCGGGTACGGTTGTTGCCAAGGGTAAAGGATCGGGCTTCTTGCGCAACCTCGATGGGCTCGAGGTGTTCTTGCTTGATGTGTGCGAGCGATCGCCCTTGCCGGTGTCGGTAAAAACCAGGCTGGGGCTGGAGAGCGACGACGAATACGAGCGCGTGCTCGACCTGTACTGTCGCATGCCGCTGGCAGAGTTGATCGTGCATCCGCGCGTACAGAAGGATCGCTATACGGGTTCGCCGCGCAAAGAGTTTTATGGCGAGACGCTGGAGCGCGCGCCGTTTCCGGTGGCATACAACGGCGATATTTTTGATCTTGAGGACATGGAGGCGCTGGTGGAGGCCTATCCCGGTACACGTCATGTGATGCTGGGGCGTGGCTTGCTTGCGAACCCCGCGCTGGCTCGCATGGTCAAGGGCGGCCCTGCTGCCACGGCAGCCGAACTGCAGCGCTTCCACGACACGCTGTTTGTGGCATATGCAGGAGAGATTGGCGGTAACGCGGTCTTTCGCATGAAGGAGTGGTGGTTCTACGCTAAATGCGCCTTCGCCGATCCTGCTACCGTTCACAAGCTCGTACGCAAGACTAAAAAGGTCGACGAATACCGCGCCGCCGTCGATCGCGTCTTTCGCGAGCAGCCACTTGCGCCCATAGCCCGCTTCCACGGTTAGCTAGTCATTGGGGACGTTCTTTAACGGCTAGTCATTTAAGAACGTCCCCAACGAGTACTCGCACGCTAGAGCAGGTTCTCCTGTACCCATGCGATGATGTCGCTCGATTCGTAGAGCGGCTTGCCGTCGATGAACAGACAGGGAACCTGGCGTTTTCCGCCGACGGCGATGAGCGTCTGCTCGGCATCGGGGTCGGTCGAGATGTTGCGCTCAGGGATGGTCACACCGTTATCGGCAAGGAAACGCCTGACCTTCATGCAATACGGGCAGCCAGTCATAACGTACAGCGTGAGCTCATGATTAGTAGCCATAGGTCTCCAATCGGTTGAGGTTTTGATTGAAATACCCAAAGCCGCCGCGGTCTATGCATGAGCTGACGACGACTCGATGGCCTGTACCAGAAACGCCGTGGCTCCGGTGCCGCAGGGCTTGTCGTAGTAGTCGATAAAGCGCTGGTCAGCAAGATAGCCGTGGGCGAGGCCCAGGTATGCTTCGTCTTGGGGCTTGTGCCCCCAGTTAAGGCCAATCCATCGACGGTGCATCGCGACAAGTTTGCGGGCCTCGCTTCCATCCGCATCGCCGTCGCCCATGGCAATCGAAAGCTGACCCAGAATAGCGCGTTCAAGTTCCTTCATGTCGTTCCATGTCTCGGGGTCCATGTCCAGCAGTGCTTCGTTTGCTGCGTCGATCGCCTCGTCGCCATAGCGCGCCCGCGCCTCGGCACCGTAGCGCTCCTCGTTTTCTTGCACGGAGCGCCAGCGCTCTAGTTGCGGCAGGACGGCGCCCATGAGCGAGACGGCTTCGTCGAGCGACATGCCGGTGTTTTGCGCCAGCCGCGGGGCACAATCCTCGATCATCGCCTCCATGGTGGTGTCGTAGGTGTACTGGCCGTGGTCGTAGCACCACTTGCAGTAATGGTCGGTCGTGGCGCCCACAGCATCGGTGCCGCAGTCGTCGGGTGTGAGTATCATGCCGCAGCTCTGGCAATAGTGCTCGGGCATTTCGAGCAGGTGGGACAGCGGTTCTCCGGTTACGGCGGCAATGAGCTTCATCATGTCGATGCCCGGGGTGACTTCGCCGCGTTCCCAACGGCTGACGGCTTGGCGTGTGACGAAGAGCTTGGCGGCGAGCTGCTCTTGGGTAAGGTGATGGGCGCGGCGAATGGCAATGAGCTTTTCTGCAAAGGCCATAGCGACTCCTTTCTGCTGGTTGATGGCTTAAGCATACGCGGCGGCCAGCTTCCTTCCAAGCAACCGTTGGTTGCACGACGGGAGACCGCGGCGAAGAATTGCGCGCTGCACCCCACACCTCCATGCCGTACAATGACCGGCATGGAACCTATCGCACACATACATACCGACCTACCGCAGAAGTTCGGCATTCCGCGTAACAGCTTTTTGGCGCCCCACCTGCAGGGACGCATCGTCTTTGAGCCGGAATTTGCCTCCAACGCAGCAGTTGAGGGTCTGGACTCCTTCTCTCACCTATGGCTGCTGTGGCGCTTCGAAAACGGAACGCCCGGCGGCGCGGCTAAGGATATAGCTGCCGATGCCAAGACGCAGGACAGGTCCGGCACCAACGTCAAGTGGTCGAAGACTGTGCGCCCGCCGCGTCTGGGCGGAGCCGAACGCGTGGGCGTGTTTGCCACGCGGAGTCCGTTTCGCCCCAATCCCATCGGTCTTACCTGCGTCAAGCTCAGCCGCGTTGAGCGCACCGACGACGGCCCCATCATCCATGTACTGGGGGCCGACCTGCGTGACGGCACGCCCATCTACGACATTAAGCCCTACATCCCGTTTGCGGACTGCCACCCGGATGCGACCGGCGGCTGGATTGAGGGTGCTCCGTGGCAAGAGCTCGATGTTGAGTTCCCGCAAGCGCTTCAAGACATGGTCCCGCCCGTAAAGCTCCCCGGCCTGGTCGAGGTTCTTCGCCAAGATCCGCGCCGCGCGGGCAGCAAGCACGAGCCAAACCGCGTTTACCACTTGGCTTACGCCGGACTCGACATATCGTTTACGGTTGACGGGGCCAGGTTGACGGTAACCGCCATCAACGACGCGCGAGACTAACCAGCCATTCGTCCGCACCCATCAAATTAAGCGCCAAACCCCATGCCAAAATCGCCTACGCTGGTGGACAATAACGCCTACCGAATCATTCCGCTCTGCACGGGGGCTCAGCATGAAATACGACTTCACTTCAATCATCGACCGCCACGGCATGGACTCCATCGCCGTTGACTCTTGGGGTGAGATCCCCGGTATGGCTCCGAACGCACCCGACGAGGGCTTCGACCGCATTCCCATGTGGGTGGCGGACATGAACTTCGCCACGGTGCCCACGGTCCAGGAGCACATCATTCAGCGCGCCCAGCACCCCATGTTTGGTTACTTCAATCCGCGTTCCGAGTACTTCGACCGCATCATCGAATGGCAGAGCCGCCGTAATGGCGTCGAGGGCCTGGCGCCTGAGCATATCGGCTACGAAAACGGCGTGCTGGGCGGTGTCGTGTCGACGCTGCGCGCGTATGTCCAGCCGGGCGATGCGGTGTTGGTCCACAGCCCCACCTACATCGGCTTCACCAAGTCCATCGAGGCCGCGGGCTATCGCATTGTCCACAGCCCGCTTCAGCTCGACGACCAGAGCGTGTGGCGCATGGACTTTGAGGACATGGAGCGCAAACTCGCCCAAAACCACATCCATGCCGCAGTGTTCTGCTCGCCGCACAATCCCTGCGGCCGCGTATGGGAGCGCGACGAGATCGAGTGCGCTATGGACATTTATCGCAAGCACGATTGCGTGGTGATCTCGGACGAGATTTGGTCCGATATCATTCTGCCGGGACACAAGCACATCCCGACGCAGTCGGTGAGCGAGGATGCCCGCATGCGCACGGTTGCCCTCTATGCGCCGAGCAAGACGTTTAACCTGGCGGGTCTGGTCGGCAGCTACCACATTGTCTACAACGAGACGCTGCGCGACCGCATGTGCGCTGTGTCTAACAAGACCCATTACAACGAGATGAATGTCCTTTCGATGCATGCGCTTATCGGTGCCTACCAACCGCAGGGCTACGAGTGGGTGGACGAACTCAACCAGGTGCTTGCCGACAATATCGAGTACTTCTGCGATTACGTGGACGAGCATTTTGAGGGCGTGTCCTATTCGCGTCCGCAGGGCACGTACATGGTGTTTCTGGACTGCACCGAGTGGTGCCGCGAGCATGGCCGTGATATTCAGTGGTTGCTCGACGAGGGGGCACGCGTGGGCGTGGGGTATCAGGATGGACGTCCGTTCCATGGCCCCTACCACATTCGTGTGAATCTGGCACTGCCGCTTTCGCGCGTAAGGGAAGCGTGCGACCGCCTAGACCGCTACGTTTTTGGGGTATAGGGGTCGCACGATTCGGGTACTGCGGCTTGCGCCCGTGTCGTCAACGTGCGTGGGCGCATAGGGCGCAGAGGGTTGCGAGCGCGTTTTCCACGTTTGCTACTTTTCTTGAATTTGCTTGCCGCAAAGGTGTTCAACCGTAATTTCATACAGCTGGACGCCCCTGATACTTTGCTTGATCTCCTCTTCGACCTCTTCGGCAGAAGGATAGTACTTGAGGGCAAACTGTCGGACTTTGTCTTCGACAAACGCCGGGTCATCGTTCACGAGGCGGCAACGGCCAAAAACCACAGTGCTTTGAACATAGGGTGCCCAGTCGTCGTCTTTGTACCAATCGTTGCCATAGACGGTAAAGCAGACTTTGTCGCTGCGTTTGAGTGCATCGACCTTATGCCCCGCCTTGGCTCCATGAAAGTAAATTTTGTCGTGCTCGGGGTCAAAGTAGTAGTTAACGGGAATGGCGTAAGGATAGCCGTCGTCTCCGTTGACGGCAAAAATGCCGCGTTTGCAATTAACAAGTAGCTCTCGTGCCTCTTGATCGGTGATAGCACGCTTCTTTCTACGAAGAGGTCTAAACATCGTGGGTTTCCTTTCTTTCCGCGTGCTGCGTGCACGGCGGTGGGTGGTATGTCTATATCAAGATACTAGTTCAGGCTGCGAGGCCGACGGGAACATCCTATTTGTCGCAGATTGAAACGCACTTTTTGTTGTGGAAGGATTGTCCCTCACAACTCGTCGTCTAGGGGCATTCTCGATGGCTGGTTCCGTTTGCGGGGGAGGCGTGGGACAATACCGACCAAAAGCGATTGCTTGTCCTGAAAAAAGGGGGTCTCGATGAAAAAGCTGAGGACGCTGGCCGATGTGTTGCGTCAAGCCGGTTTCGTGCGCATCACGGGCCTTTTTCTCGTCTTTTATCTTCTGTGTTCAATGGCTGTTTGGCTTTCTGAGCCAACAACTCTTACGTTTGGCGATGGCCTTTGGTTTAGCTTTGAGACCGTATCGACGATCGGCTTTGGCGACATTCCGGCCGAAACGCCGGTCGCCCGTGTCATCACGGTCGTCCTGCGCGTTATCAGCATTTTTTACATTGCCATGCTCACGGGCGTGGCGGTGAGCTACTGCAATATGCTCATCAAGATGCATCAAAAGGACACTATGGCGCGCTTTATGGATGATCTTGAGCATTTGGAAGAGCTCGATCGTGACGAGCTCGCCGATCTGTCGCGCCGCGTGCGCGAATATCGCCGGCGCCAGCGCTAAAACGGGCGCCGCGCGTCACGATGAGGGGGACTGAATTTGAATATCACCGTGTATCTGGGTGCCAACACTGGCAATGACCCGGCGTTTCTGCCTGCGGTGCAGGAGCTGGGCAACTGGATTGGCGCCAACGGGCACGCGCTCGTGTACGGCGGATCCAAGTCGGGCCTGATGGGCGCGCTCGCCGATAGCGTGCTTAATGCCGGCGGGCACGTGACGGGTGTGGAGCCGAGCTTTTTTATCGAGGCCGAGTTTCAACATGACGAAATCGACGACCTCATCGTGACGAGCGATATGGCGGAGCGTAAGGCAAAGATGATCGAGCTCGGCGATGCGTTCATTGCCTTTCCCGGTGGGACGGGCACGCTCGAGGAGATTGCCGAGGTTATGTCCGCGGTGTCGTTGGGGCACCTGAGTGCTCCGTGCATCCTGTATAACCTGGACGGTTACTACAACGACCTCAAGGCGCTGCTCGGACACATGATTGATAAGGGTTTATCAAGCCCACGGCGCCAGCAAGGCATTTACTTTGCCGAGGATCTGTACGAAATCGCATCAATTATCAACGGATAAGCCTTGAGCCTGTCCCGCCGTGGCCCCCGGTGGTTCCGTTTGCAGCGCAGACGGTTGGCTTGTCTGGGCCACACTCGCTCTACAATAAAACGTATCTATGTCGACTTTGACCGCGGGAGGACCCGATGGATAAGCTCGCTAAACCTACAAACCGCGCGCTGTTTTTAGTTAGCGTTGCCGTGACCGGTGCGTTCGCAGGTGCCGCGGTCTGGCTGTTCTTTTTTGTGATGGAGCATGGCATCGACTATCTATGGACCGAGATTCCGCACGCACTGGGCGTCGCTTCGCCCGAGCTCGCCAGCGGCCCGTTTGGCTTTCTGCCGTACCCGTTTTTTGTTTGCCTGCTGGGCGGCCTGTTAATCGGTCTGTACGAAAAGATGACAGACACCAAGACCGATAACCTCAATCAGGTGATGGCTAAGGTCAAGCAAGATGGGCGCTACCCGTACGACAATCTGGGCAAGCTTTCGCTTGCGGCATTGCTGCCGCTGCTGTTTGGCGGAAGTATTGGACCGGAGGCCGGCCTGACCGGCGTTATCGCGGGCCTGTGCAGCTGGGTCGGCGACCGCATGCGTCGCTTTGGCGCCGAGTTTAGGGAGCTCACGCTGCTAGGTACCCAGGCTGCCCTGACGGCGCTCTTTACCGCGCCTGTCTTTGGCTTTGTGGCGCCGCTCGCCGGTAGCGCCGACGGCCAGGGCGAAGATGCCGACGATGAGTCTGCGTCCGACGAGATCACCATCAAGCTGCCCAAGGCGCAAAAGACCGTGGTCTACGGCATTGCGATTGCCGGCGGTCTGGGCACTTACCTGTTGCTTGGTCAGCTTGTGGGCGGCGGCATGGGCATGCCCAGGTTCGAGTCCGCCGAGGTGGGCAACCTGGAACTTGTCTGGCTTATTCCGCTGGCGTTGATCGGCACCGTATGCGGTTGGCTGTACTTTGTCTCCGAGCATGCAAGCGAGGCGCTGTCCCATGCAATAGGGGAGCGTCCTGTCGTCAAGGCCATGATGGCCGGTCTGGCGCTCGCCATCTGTGGCACGCTCCTGCCCTACACCATGTTTGCCGGCGAGACCCAGGCCGATGTGCTCATGGAAACCTATCTGACCATTCCCGCCGGCGTGCTTATCGCGACCGGTCTTGTCAAGGCTATGCTGACCCCCGCCCTCATCAATATGGGCTGGCGTGGCGGTCACTTCTTCCCGGTTATCTTCTCGGGCGTAAGCCTGGGCTATGGCCTTGCCATCCTCACCGGCGCCGATCCGGTCTTTTGCGTCGCCGTCTGCACGGCATCGACGATGGGCGCCGTCATGCGCCAACCCGTTATGGTCGTGGGCCTGCTGCTCATGTGCTTCCCGCTCAAGGGCATCGTCTGCATGATCATCGCCGCAGCCATCGCCGCCGGCATTCCGCTGCCCAAGCCGCTGCGCAAGTAGCATATTGCGCTTTGCGTTTGTTCAGAACTCGTTTTGAAGAAGCCGCGCGAGGCCATTTGTTTACGGCCTTGCGCGGCTAATGTTTAGAGCTTCCTCAGCACAATGGCGATGGTGTTGAGGTATTCGAGCGCGCCGGCTTCAACGGCAGCGCGGTCGCCTGCTGCGTACTCGTTGTCGCAGGCGAGCCAGTCTTTCCATGCTTCGTCCGTGCAGAGCATAGGCTGCATCGAGACAATCTCGACGCCGGGGGTCGGCTCGATCATGGCGCGCCACCAGGCTATGTCGTGCATATAGTCGAGCTGCTCGGGTGTCCAGGATTTGAGCAGGCAAACGGGCAGGTTGTCGTGGCAGTCGCGAACCATGCCGGGGATGCTTAAGTAGAGCATCCCGCCTTGCTTTACGTAGGGGAGTAGGCGCTCACCCAGATAGTGTGGGTCACGGCCGTAGTAGTTGTACGAGTCGATACTTACGACCGCATCAAAATAGTCGTGCTCAAACGGCAGCCCCTGCGAGGCGTCTGCCTTAACAGGGTGAATCGTGTCGCGCGAGATACCGAGCGAATCGAAGAACGCACGGTTTTCGACGGGGTCGCTCCACAGATCGACAGCGTAGGTGTCAAACCCGTATTCGCGGGCGAGTAGGGCGCTGGTGATACCGGTGCCCGATCCAAGGTCGCAGACGCGGACGCCGCAGGGGATATGCACATCGCGAAGCAGCTCTTCGCAGAGCTTGAGGGGATTGGGGCCCATAATCTTAGAGCGTACGAGTGTCGCGCCGAAGCTAGTTGCTTTTGGGAAGGATTGAGATTCCTGGGTTTGCATTGTTCTTTCCTATCAGGTGCAAAAATGGCAGATGACGGAGGCGGAACGGCGCAACAAACCACGGCCGTTGGACGGCCGTTTTCGTGGTTCTATGCGATTGACCGTTCCCTAAAGAACAATGACCAAAAAGACATCCCCTTGGATGATCGAGACTGAGCCGAGGCCCGTGACGTTTATATTGTAAAACGTCACGGGCGTGCCGGGATATGCCGTTTGTCACGGATTTGCGAGCGTCTAGATCTCGCTTGGCATCGGCGCTATTTCCAAATCGCGAGCGCGGCGGTGCCCAGGACGATGAAGGCGAGACCGATGGCGCTGCGCCGTGAGAGTTTTTCGTTGAATGCCAGGCGCGCAAATAGTACCGATACGACAATCGATAGTTTGTCGATCTGCACCACGACGCTCACCTGGCCTGTGGCGATGGCGTAGTAGCACAGCAGCCACGATGCGCCAGTCGCAATGCCCGATGCCGCGAGAAATACGAGTTCGTAGCGGTCTACGTGCACGGCTTGGTCCATCTTGCCTTTAGCTGCCACGATTGCCCATGCCATAACCAGTACCACACAGGTACGGATTGCCGTGGCCAGGTTGGACTCGACGCCTTCGATGCCAACCTTGGCAAGGATGGACGTGAGCGCCGCGAACACGGCGGCGCCGAGGGCGTAAGGGAGCCAGGTCCGGTCTTGCTGCCGCTCGGGTCCGGCAGACTGCTTCTTCTCGATCATTAAAAACGTACCGAGGGTGATGACAGCGGTTCCCACGAGCTTAACCGCAAGGTTGCTCGTCTCGCCAAAAAGCACGATGGCGATCAGTGCAGCGAGTACGGTGCTCATCTTGTCGACCGGTACGACCTTATTGACGTCTCCGATGCCCAACGCCTTAAAGTAACAGATCCACGAAGCACCGGTAGCGAGTCCCGAGAGGACGAGAAAGAGCCAAGATCTGGGTTCGATGCTGCCGATGGTTCCAATGGATCCAGAAATGCCCGCCATTGCCCAGGCGAAAACGAGCACCACGCAGGTGCGAATGGCCGTCGCGACATCGGAGTCGGTCTGCTTGATGCCGCATTTGGCCAGGACTGATGTGACGCCGGCAAAGAGAGCCGACACAAATGCTGCTGCGACCCACGACACGGGTGAAATGCCTCCCCAAAGAACGACCGCGCCAGATTTACGGCGCTCGTCCGATGATACCGTCCCGCCATGAAGCTTTGATATCGCTGTGGTGAGACAGGGGCCATAGTACGAGAGGGCATTTGGTTAAGGCTCGAATCGAAGGTGAATGGTTTTCCGCGAAGTGAACGAGTAAATCTGGACCCCTGGAACATGCACACTTTTTTCGAACAAAACTGCAGGATTCTTAGACAAAAACCGCAGGAATTGAGTCCTTAAAAATGTCGATGCTACAGGGCACTGTTTTTACTCGTTCACTTCTCGGAAAAGTATTCACCTTCGATATGCTGACGGTGTCTTTTTGGTTGCCAAGAACTAGACGGCCTGCTGTGAAGGGCGGTGGTGACGCTATGCCGCCTCGTTTCATTGAAAAAATAAGCGGGGTACCACCTAAGCTTTTTTGGCCGTCGATTACAGATCGCGCACTCGATAAACCTTGGTGCTGACAGCGCAGCTGATTACACATAGTGCGAGCGCCAGTACTGCAGTTCCTGCACACAGACAGCCAAGGACGGTGGGATCGGGATTCGCCCCGGCAATCGACATGAGCCAGTTGCTGATGGGGTTGGAGGAGCTCAACGTGGCCATGGCAAGGCATCCGAGCAGGGCAAACAGGCCAACGGATAGGCGCAGCGCCTCCATGTGCCCAA
>OLPQ01000650.1_pt1 | contig 28853 bp, 26 predicted proteins | sample 1672451 | NCBI WGS metagenome assembly OLPQ01 (sample SAMEA3136687, study PRJEB25190) | human gut metagenome | biome: human gut; feature: human-associated habitat; material: faeces | place: Austria | collected 2013
GATACAAGGGTGACAAAAGATTGTTTAAATTCGAATTCAAGTTCAGATGCGATTTGTGTTGGATCAATTTCTTCTAACTTTGAAGGAATTGGAATATCTTCATTGTCTAGTTTTGCGCTGAACAATGCACCGGCTAGACAATCTACGGCCATTTCCATTGCGTCTTGTAGTGAATCTCCACATGTGGAAAGGTAATTGAAGTCTGGAAAAATGACAGAGTAATGATTTTCTTCTTCAAAGAAACAAGCTGGATAAATTGACAACATGTTGTTTACCTCCTTTTTAAAATATTCAAGCAGAGTTATTTAAGCCCTGCTTGTTTTAGGATGGATTGTTCAGTTGACTTTGACAAATCTTTTGTGTGAAATGGTATAGTCACTTTACCTTTTTTCGTTGGGTGTTTGTATTGCCTGTGGGAACCCACTTGGCTTTTTAATACCCATCCATCCGCAAGGATAAGTCGCTCCATATCCTTTGACGTCATTGGCATATGTGTCCTCCTTGCACAATTATTATACCAAAAAATACGTGTATACACAATACGTATTAAAACGAAACGTATAAGCAAAAAGAAGGAGGTTAATCCTTCTTTGAAATATAGAGTGTACATGTAAAGTCTAGGTTTTTAGATTGGTCAATTAAGTATTGGGGTTGTACTTTTGCACCCCAGCTATTGATTCCGCCTACGCCCATTTGTTGTTTTGTGATTCTTAGATGGGTTGTATTGGTTTGTGGAAGTTCAAATGTGTGGTTAGCATTATATAGGTGCATAAAGGAATACTTGCTTGCCATGCATTCCATTTTTTCAGACTTGATGTTTACTTGAATGGTGTCATTGGATAGGCTGCACCATTTGCAGTCTGTGTGGTTGCCGTGTTCTTGTGGCTTTAAGTATGGAATGTAGTTTGTGTCTACGTTTTCAAAGTAGAAATCGGTTAAGGCATGGTCTCGATCTATATATGTGTCTTTTTCGCCTTTTCCAAAGTAGGCGAAGTTTTTGAACTCTTCTTTTAGGGCAAATTCGATTCCAAAGAGTGGTAGTGTTTGTCTTTGTGAGTTTTTGTCTAGGTGCAACTGGATTTGAATACTTTGATTGTTGTAGACTGTATAGACGAGTTTGCATTCTTCTTCAATGGATTCAAGTTGTATTGTATAGATCATTTGTGCGCATTTGGAGTTTCGTATCATTTTAAAGTCAACTACATTTTGAAATAGGCTGGCATTTAGCCAGTTGGCATAGGTTTGTTTAGCACCGCGATCATTGTCTGTTAAGGCTCTATAGAAGATGGGTTTTGGTGCTTGTTTAAGTATTTCTTCATCATTTACTTGAATGGATACTAAACCTTTTCGTTTATCGAATAAGTATTCGGTATCGATAAATTGAATGCCAATTGTTTCTTTTCCTTCTACTACGAGCATGGCTTGTTCTTTGGGTTGGTCTTGTTTGACTTCAAAGACTTGTTGGTCAAAGGATTGAATGCCAAGTGGTGTTTTGTAGTAGATGGTTTTTGTGTAATAGCCTGGGGTATTGATTTGTTTAAATTGTACGGGCATTGTTTTTGTAGTGCCGGGTTCTACGCTTGTTTTAAAGATGCCGGATTGGATAACGAGTCCGTTTTGTTTCAATTCAAAGATAAAGGTATCTTTACTTAGGTCGTAGAATAGGTTTTTATTTTTAATGGTTACCGAATCGAAATGGATTTCCATATCGACATAGCGGTAGAGTTGTTTTAATTCTTGGCTTTTGCCGGTTTCTTCTCGATTGGCTAAAAGAATGCCGTCTCCACAAAAGTTAGAGTCGTTTGGATAGTCGTCAAAGTCTTGTCCATAATAGTATTGTCCGTCTTTTAAAATGGCTTGGTCTACATAGTCCCATACAAAGCCGCCTTGGTATTGTTCGTATTCATCTTCTAGATTGGTATATTCTTCCATGCCTCCAAGACTGTTTCCCATGGCGTGCATATATTCACATAGCATAAATGGTTTCATTGGATGGCTTTCTAGATAGTCTTTTACACTTTGTGGTGTGGCATACATTCTAGATTCGATGTCACTGGCATTTTCAAATGTTCGATCTTGTGTGATGCCTTCATAGTGGACAAGTCTTGATGGGTCTTGTTCTTTGAAGTAGTCGTGTAGGATCATAAAGTTGGATCCGCTTCCTGATTCATTTCCAAGTGACCACATTAAGATGCAGGCATGGTTTTTATCTCTTTCATACATGCTTCTAGCTCGATCTAATAAACAATCTGTCCATTCGGTTTTGTTTTGTGGAAGGATATCATTTACTCCATGGGTTTCTAGATTCATTTCGTCAATGACGTAGATTCCGTATTGGTCGCATAGTTTATACCAATAGCTGTTGTTTGGATAGTGGGATGTTCTTACGGCGTTGATGTTTAGTGATTTTAAGATATGAATGTCTTCTTCCATTTGTTCTTGAGATAAACATCTTCCTGTTTTTGGATCCCATTCATGGCGGTTGATGCCGTGGAATACAATTCGTTTTCCGTTGAGCTTCATAATGCCATATTCTAGTGTGAATTTTCGAAATCCAACTTGTTCTTGAATGGTTTCTATGATTTCGTTGTTTGTATCGTATAGAACGAGTTCTAATTGATAAAGATTTGGAAATTCACTACTCCATAGGCATGTATTTTCTACTGGGATTTCAAATGTATCTTGCATATTGCCATTCCATACGATATTTCCTTGTGGATCATATAGTTTGGCTTGTAGTGTATGGGCTTCATTACTGCTCATTTTACAAACACAACTAAGAACACTTTTGTTTGTATCTAGATCAATGTCTGTATCGATTTTTAAGTCTTGTATGTGTTGGCTAGGTTGTTTATAGATCATGACATCTCTAAATATGCCTGTAAAGCGCCACATGTCTTGGTCTTCTAGCCATGTGCCTGTGCATTTTTGAAAGATGCGTACGCAGAGTACGTTATCTTTTTCTTGTGTGTATTTTGTGATGTCAAAGCGGCTAGGAGTAAAGGAATCTTCTGCGTATCCGATAAATTTACCATTTAGCCATACGTAGATGTTGGATTCTACGCCTTCAAAGGATAGGATGAGTTTATTTCCGATAAAGTCTTGTGGACAATCAAATGTTTTACGGTATTGATAGACTTTGTTTTTGTCCATATCAATTTGTCCAGGTTTTACCACGTCATGCCCATCCCAAGGGTAGGTAACGTCTGTATAGTGTGGGTTGTCGAATCCTTGTAGCTGGATGTGTCCGGGTACTTGGATGTCATTCCAGTTCGAGTCATTAAATTCTGTATTATAGAAGAATTTAAAGCATGAATCATAATTTTTTGAAAGGTTGAATTTCCATGTTCCATTTAGTGGGAATGAGCTTGGTTTTTTGTCCTTTCCAATTGTATATATGTGGTCGCTATAAGCGTGTTGTCTATTTACTTGAAAGACGCGTGGGTCTTTGATCCAGTTTAAGTCTGGTGTTCGCATTGTATCACTCCTTGTTTTATTGGTAACTTAAATTATATCAAAGGCAAGTGTTGAAAGGAAGGTAAAAATCAATTAAAATAGTTGTTAAATTGGAGGTTGAAAGATGTCAGACATTCTTGGCTTTGTGGTTTCAATAGCCTTAATATATTTTGGAATCAAAGTCGCATTTAAGTTCATTAAGTGGATTGGAATTTTGTTGGTTGTAGTATTTGTGTTTAAGATGGTAGCACTTCTTATATAAGGGAACATGAAGTTCTCTTTTTTTTTATGTTCTGAAGCAATGAATCATTTGTCAATTGGGCTTGTGTTCATATGATGATTTATGGTTGGATTTTGATGAATTAATTTAGATAATGATTTTGAATTAAATTCTGCGCTAACTTCTAAAGAATGTTTGTTTATCAATCTCAGTGGAAATATGAGATATCCATTATTGATAATAAAAGGTTAGATGATAGTAGGTATTTATTATAGAGATTAATATAGTACAGTGGTAAAATATAACTTAGAATCAGTGTTGAACGATATCATTAAGTTGAAAGGGTTATATTATGAAAACATATCCATTGCCCTCACCTGAAAGACCAAAGGATGCATCGAGAGTATTTGATACAAAAGAGCCACAGTTGGTACTAAAAACTATGGATGAAGATGAATTTGAAAGAGTTGTCGGAGAATGGGCGTATTCATGCTTAAAAAAAGAAAAGAAGTACAGTAATGTTGCACTATTAGGTAGGAGGATCTGGAGACTCAGGAAGAGACTTGGTGGCATATATAGATGGCGACATGCAAAAATTTAATATATATCAATGTAAACGATATGAAAAACCACTAACTCCGTCTATGTATATGGTTGAATTTGGAAAACTTTGCTATTACACATATAAAGATGAATATGAAATTCCTAATAAATATTATATTGTAGCGAGTAATGGAATTGGTAATGCATTAAGAAATTTATTAGAGCATCCTAAACAAATTAATACAAAATTAATAAATGAATGGGATGAAAAATGTGGAAAAAAAGGACAGATTATAGCTAATGGTATAAAAATGACAGATGATTTGAGAAAATATATAGATAACTTCGATTTCTCAATAGTATCAGATGTATCTCCGATTACATTGCTTACTGATTTTAGTAAATCACCATGGTATAAGTATCATTTTGGTGGCGGAATTAAAAGAAGACCAGCAATAGAAAAACCTGCTGAAATATTAGAAGAGTCAGAAAAAACAATGCCATACGTAAAACAGTTGTTAAAAGTGTATTCAAAAGAAGCGGGACAAGTATATGAGACACAAGAGGATTTAAAAAATAATAACAAATTGTATAGACATTTTAAGAGACAAAGAGAAGGCTTCTTTTCAGCACAATCATTAAAAAGATTTGCAAGAGATGAATTGCTACATGAAGATAGCTATGATTCTTTGAAGAATCAGGTTGAATTTGGAATAATGGATATTTATGAAAAAGAATATTCAAGTGAATTAGAGAGAGTAAAAGAAACAACGAAGCAGGCAAATTCTTTAGCCATTAGTTGCGAAGAAATAAAAAAAATTACTGTTCAGGATAAAACGGGTATGTGTCATGAACTTGTCAATGATGAAAAAATAGTTTGGAGTGACGATGATGAAAATTTATAAACAAATCAAGAAATTGGTTGCAGAATATTATTGATTTTGAATATCGTGAAGGATAATTACTCTATAGAAAGAATTGGATATTATGATTATTTTTCATTACATTTTAGTGATTTAAAAACTACAGGGAAGAGTTTGCATCCATCTAACCCTAATCATTCAGCAGAGATTATTATTAAAAGACATACTATTGAAAATGCAGTAAATTTTTTGATTGGAAAAGGATTGATTGAGCCTCAATATAGTTCGCAAGGGATAAAATATCAGAATACATATTTGGGGAATAAAATAGCAGATATGTTTAATAATGAATATACAAAAAAATACCAACATTATGTTAAAGAAGTAGACAAAGAATTTTCAAAAATGAACGAAGATAAAATCAGAGAATATGTGAATAAAAATATAGGAAAATGGATAGGGGAATTTGAAAAAAATGAAAAGTAGTATACAAGGAAGGTTAAAATTAACTAAATTAGTTTTGACTGGGGAAAATAAACAGGATGCAATTATTGATTTTAAGGATGGATTAAATGTTATTGCTGGAGCATCAGATACTGGAAAATCGTTTGCTTTTGAATGCATTGATTATGCATTAGGTTCTTCTTCCGAATTAAAAGAAGTTCCAGAAGTGGATGGCTATCAGAGTGTTTTTCTCGAAATTGAAGATATTGGACAGCGAGTAATATTTACAATAGAGCGGGGTATAACTAAAGAAAAAAATAAAATGACTATCTATTATAGTAATTATCAAGACAAAGATCGTGCAAAGAATGAAAAAATATCCATAACACATTCGGCTAAAAAAAGTTTATCTAAAAAAATGTTGAATTATTGTGGCTGTATATACAACAATGTGAAGAAAAATGCAGAAAAGACACAATCTTTTACATTCAGATCCTTTATTCCATTAATAATGATTAGTGAATTAAGGATTACGGCAACTTATTCTCCGATTTATCGTGTGGATTCTAGAGGAAGTACTTTTGCAACATCAGAAAAATCAGTATTTAAAACAGTTATTTCAGGGACTGATTATGAAAAGAAAGAGAAAAAAGAAAATACCGAAATTGCAAAGGCAGAATTAAAGGGTAAGATAGAACAATTGAAACAAATTATTAATGAAATTCGTTTGGAAAACAATGATTTGATGAAAGGTGTGGAAGATATAAAGCTAGAGAAAAGTACAGAAATTATTGAGTTAAATAAATTTATAAAAGAAAAAACTGATGAAATTAAGAAGCATGAATTAGAATATAAAAATACTCAAGCAGAGATTGAATTTGAAAACACCGAACTAAAACGTTTGTTGAATAACAATAATAAATTTAAATTGTTGAAGAAAAATTATTTATCAGACTTAGATCGATTAGAATTTATTAATGATGCGTTTGATTTGACGCAACAATTGGTAGAAGTGGAATGTCCAATTTGTCATTCACCTATGAAAATAAATGAGATAGAAAAATCAGATGATTATTATGAAGCGTTAGTAGCAGAAAAATTAAAGATTGAAGTTCAGTTAACGGAATTAGATAAAACAATAAAAGATTTATCAGATGAAATAATGAACAAAGAAGAAAATATTAGTAAATTGGAAAACCATAAAGATGAAATTAAAGATATTCTAAATAATAAATTAGGGCCAATAGTAGCTGAGAAGGTGGAACAGGTTCAGAATTTGTTGGAAATCCAAGAGAAAATAAATTTAATCACAAGAAATAAAAAAAGAATGGACAAATATTATACAGAAATTAATGAATGGCAAGAAAAAATAGATAGTACAGTACAAGGAAATAAAAAAGAAAATTTACCTGATGAATATACAAACGAACTTTGTATGGAAATTAAACAATTATTAAAAAAATGTGATTTTATAGGTGAAGAGGATGATATAAAATACAATAGTGCAACAAATGATGTGAAAATAGGAGATAAAGAAAAAGCTTCCTTTGGAAAAGGAGCTAGAGCGATAATTAATTCAACATTTTTAATTGGATTAATGAATTATTGCTACAAAAAAAAATTGTGCCATCCAGGCTTTGTTGTTTTAGATTCACCCTTAACAACATATAAAGAAAAGGATAAAAAAGATGGTGTTGATGAAACTATAACAAAGGGAACAAAAGAAAAATTTTATGAAATGTTAGCAGAACAAAAGAATGGACAAATTATAATATTTGATAATGAAGAACCAAGTAGTACTGTTAAGAAGAAAATAAATTATTTACATTTTTCAGGTGATTCTTCAGTAGGAAGAAAAGGATTAATTCCTTAAAAAGTAAAATTATCATTAGATGAAGTTTTGTTAAGAAAGGTGTTAAGAAGAATAAGAAGGTAAATACAAGTACAAAGACTTCTAGTACATTGTTTATTGGATTGTTAGGTGTTTCTATTGTTGGTTTAGGTATAGTCGAAGTATTGCGTAGAAGAAATAAATAATTCAATTAAAGGGTAAGTTAATTCTTGCCTTCTTTTTATGAAATGTTATGTAAATTATTCTATTATAAAGATGAACAACTAATAGATGCAATATATATGAAAAAGAAAAGCTAAATATAAATATAAATTTGAAGGTTTGCTGTTCAAATTTTAGAATAGTAAGCGAAAGCATATATCAATAAGGAAATAGGAGTTGAATTTATGAATAAAATATTGAAACTTGCAAAAAAATATTATAAACAATCTCATTTAAGTCTTTTTCCATTTAGAGATTCAAACAAGATTTTGGACAATCTAAATTTTTTATATGACGAAAAATGGGAAAATCAAAATTCTTATCCATATGAAATATTGACATATTTGCTTGATTGTTATTATGTTTTGCCCGAAAGACCGGATTTAGCATCTTTATTTTGCTGGCAAGCTATTAATCATTCATACTATGAACAACAACTAGGTGACAGTAATTTAAGTAATTGTACGGATAAACAAGGCGTTCAACTTGTTAGGAAGATTATTTTAGACGAATGGAATAAAAGGTATAAAGCCGTTTTGGAACCATATCTTTTGAAATTACATATAAAGATATTTCATTATGTCGCCTCATATTTATTAAAAGGATATGCAATGGAAAGTGGAAATATAATAAAAAAGTATTGGCCATCAGCATACTCAACTTTGATAAGAGAAATTCCCATGCTAAAAGATATTTTGATTAATTCTTATGGAAATGACTATAACCAGATAGCAAATCCAGTTGTTGTAGAAAATAAGGTGAATTTAGGAATTGATAATCTAAACAAGGAAAGAAGTCGTGAAATAACACATAGTTTCGCATTGGAATTAAGAAAACTTGTGGAAGGTGAAGAAATCGAAATTACATTTTCTGATGCTGCAAGAACAAAAAATAAATATAGTTTTACAGACAAGGACAGACTTTCATTTGTTTTATTTGGTGTTCTTTATGCTTCAAGGTGTAATAATTTTCATGGAAATGTTGCGGCTCGTATGAATAGTGTTAATGCTAATAAACAAACGTTTGAAATGTACACAGATATTTTTTTGGTGGAGTATATTATATTAGCAATACATATGCATAGTCAGGGGAATTTATCTGATGTAGCGTTAGATAAAGTTAAGAAAAATGTGAGCTTAATGATATAAATAAGGCAGTAAAAAAGATAATATGTAATGGGGAACATATTAATGAAATATTTGTGCATGAAAGGAGTGCTATAATGGAAAAATTGAATTGGCAAAACATATAAAACAAGGAGATACATTTTATACACCGTTTACCTCGCCGAAAGGATTGGGAGATATATTAAGCCTTTCAAGTTGGGCAAGATGCTGGTTGCCTGAATTTCTTTGGATTGGTTTGATTATACGAAAACAAGGAAGAAAAAAAGGTTTTGAAAATATGAGCTATATAATTGAAGAGTTGAAAGCCGAAAACATGGTGGTTCCACAACTATCAAAGATTTTTGAATTATCATCAGAACAACAAAGAAAATATTGGTCAATAGTAGCACAATATGTAGGAAAAAATATGTTATTGCCTTTAACATTGGTGATTACTCCGGATATAAATGAGATTTTTTATGATTTCTTTTTTGATTTTTCTATGGATATTGATGAAAATATTTCAGAACTTTTGGATCTTACAAAAGAGACCACTAGTTTTTACGATGATTTGAGTACTGATATAAGTTTTATTGTCGATTGGTTTTATATTAAAAAAGGGAGAGTATATATTTCGAATAAAATAGATGTTCTGCCTACAGCAATATCAGAATATTATAAATGCAATCATGAAGATGAAGTGATGAAAATGTATAGACCTATTATTAGAGCTACCTTCCAAAGCTTGTGTTCTTTAGATTGTAGTAAAGAGTTTTCTGAGAAAATGTGGAAAGTGTTGGGAGAAATCTCAGAATGTAATCCTTTGGCGATAGTATGGGATGAGGAGAAAGAAAAAATGGATTTTTATAAGATTACAAAGCAAACAATTGAATATTTCTCTGCAAATAATGAAGATAAGAAGATGGAAAGTAAATACACTGTAATCATGGGTATGACTTGTTACATTTTTAGAATATATCAAGAAATTGTAGAAAAACAAATGCAAAACGACATTAGTGGAAGGGTTCTGTTTAGAACAATGTTGGAGTCATATATTAATTTAAAATATATGATACAACTGGAAAAGGAAGTGCCAGATATATATGATAGGTTTAAGGCATATGGAAATGGTAAGTATAAATTAGTGATGGCAAAATTAAGAGAGGGAAAATATACTGTATCGGAGAATTCACAAATTGATGAAAGAATAATGGAATTACTAGTGAATGAAGATATGGATGAAGCCTTTGTTAATATAAGCGTTGGTTATTTTGACAAAATTAGTATTAGAAATAAATTTAAAAATTGTGGTGAAGAAGAGCTATATGAAATATATTATGAATATGCAACTAATTTTGCACATGGTATATGGGGAGCAGTTAGAGAATCATCTATGCTAATTTGCGATAATCCGGCACATATATATCATTGTGTACCGGATTATTATACTGAACAGAATTTACGCAGTGTATGTAGTGATTGTGAAATGGTTATAAAAAAGACATTTGACGCTATTGCAAGTTACATAGAACTTCCAGAATTTTATAATATTTACTTAAGTCAAGGGGAGTGATGTTAATGGTTGAATTGAAACCAATTAAACGAATTGTGGATGAATATAGGATTTTGCTTGAAAGATATGAAGATAATTTAGAAAATTTTGCAATAACAGATTATAAAAGATTAATTGGTGAGATTAAAATGTTTTGGTATCGAAATCGAAAAAGTATAAATTACTTACTTGCTCATATTACAGAAGATGATAAAGTAGCATTCCTTGCAGGTGCAGTTCGATTGGATATTATGAGTAATGGTCATTATGAATATGTTTTGGTTGGAAAGGTCAGACTGATAAATGAACCACTATTAAAAATGGCTGTTTTCTATAATGGTACGGAGGATGAAATTAATTTTGAATACACAAACCAGTATGTGAAGGAATGTATTCAAGATATGTTGCTTTTGCTTAGAGAGCATGAAGACGATTTTTATATCTTACCAATAGAATATATTACAATGAATGAACGTGAAGAGTATCATTTAGCGTTATCCGATGTAGCTGAAAATATGTTTCTCTCGATGTTTTCAACAAAATACAATGATATTCAGGATTTTTGTTCAAGAAATAAAACATTTGAAGATATTGAAAATAATCTATTACCGCAAATAAAGAATCAGTTGATATTTTGTGGGTTGGAAGATCGTAATATGCCATTGAGAGATAAATGTACGAATTATGTAAAATCAAATGGTCATATTATGCCTATTATGTCAAATTTGGGAGAGCCACAATTGTTTTTTTTACTTGTAGAGCAATTTTGCATGCAAGCTATTGCTATAATAATGATTATGGATATGTATCATATGATTCCATTTATTCGAAATGATGTTACTTTTCAGTATTTTACTATTCTTTCTCAGCTAGATATAGCGAGTGCATTTATAAAACAAAAATATTTAAATATTTATATTCCGTATGTTGTTCAGAAAACTTTCGATTTTTCGGATTATGAATACAATTTTGTGAAAATACACATGGGGAATGAAAAGATGATTGATGCGATCATTAATATGATTGAAGAAGAAAAAATCCCAGTTCCTGAAGAGATTATAAAGTGCGTGGAAACTTATATAAGTTCTATCGAATAATATAATTGTATCAAAATTGTATACCATAGATTTTGGATTGAATGATTAAGCAAAGTGATTATGAATACCAACTTTTCTTTCATGAATATTGCTTTCTTTTTATACGGGCATATCTATTGATGTTTTATTGAGGCGGGTTCGTAATTTGTTTGATTTGTAAGTATTAATGATGAAACGATATATTAATTATTCAATTGTATATGCAGTATTGGCTATGATTGGTGGAGTATTTTATCGTGAATTTACGAAGATGAATGATTATACTGCTTGGACGACTTTGTCTGTTGTTCATACACATTATTTCATCTTGGGCATGATGTTCTTTTTGGTTTTGAGTGTTGTTTCTACTTGTGCTCATTTTAAATCAAATCGTGCAGTGTTGTTTTATAATATTGGACTTAATTTAACGGCTATTATGTTGGTAGTTCGTGGTATTGTTCAAATTTTAGATTTGAATGTTGTGTCGGCTTTGATTTCAGGTGTTGCAAGTATTGGTCATATTATTCTAGGTGTTTCATTGATTTTGATATTATTGGATATTAAAAAGGGTTGTATTAAATGACTGTTTAGGTGGATTTTCAATCCATCTTTTTTTTGATATTATCACATAATTTTAATATTAGCTTTACTTAAAGTTGTTATCATAATACATGTGTTTAGTTTTCTCAACTTTTTTTGTTTCAATCTTCTGATTATGGTATACTCTTAAAGTAAGGCAGGACTGTATCTTTTTTGCCTTATGAGTTAGTTGTATTGAGATTTAGTATATTATGTACTGGATTTATTTTATGATTTTTAACTGGGCATGAATAAATAGTCTTTTGGATTATAGCGTGTTTTATAGAATAGAGGTAATTTGTATGAATTACATAATTTTTGGAGGTTCAGGTTTTATTGGAACTCATTTAATACATTTATTAAAAAATGAATGTGTTAAGGATAATGATAAAATCTATGACTTAGATATAGTAATGCCTGGAGAAGAAGGGGTAGTTCCAGGTGTTGTTGAAAAAAATGAGGGTGTTGAATATATTCGTTTGGATGTAAGAAAACCTTTTGACTTTGATTTTATCCCTACAAATGATGATGTAATTTTTAACTTGGCGGCTGTGCATCGTACACCAGGTCATCCAGATGAAGCGTATTTTGAAACGAATATTCGTGGTGCTGAAAATGTATGTGCGTTTGCAGAAAAATACAATATTCGAAAAATATTATTTACAAGTAGTATTGCACCTTATGGGGCAGGTGAGGAAAAGAAGGATGAGAATTCTTTGCCAATGCCCAATACTCCGTATGGTATTAGTAAATTAGTGACTGAAAAGATCCATGAAGTATGGCAAGCTAAGGATAAGAGTCGTGAATTAACGATTGTTCGTCCGGGTATTGTCTATGGTAAAGGGGAACATGGAAATATGACTCGTTTATATTGGAGTCAAAAAAAGCGTTATTTCTTCTATACAGGAAGAAAGGATACAATTAAATCAAGTATTTATGTAAAGGATTTAGTTCATTTCTTTAAGTATAGAATGATAGATAATGATTTTGCGGGTGTTGATATATTTAACTGTACGTATGAGCCTGCATTTACAATTCAAGAAACTTGTGAAACAATGCAGAAGGCGACTGGGATGCATCATAATGTTCCTTTAGTGCCAGCAGGACTACTCATGTTTGCGGCTAGAATTATTGGTCCATTAGGTGGTAAAAAGGTGGGTATTCATCCGGATCGTGTTAAGAAATTAATGGTTTCTACGAATACTTGTGGAAAAAAACTGGCAGCTTCTGGTTTTAAGTTTCACTATTCGTTTGAAGAATCTTTTAGAGACTGGTTTAGAGATTGTAATGAGGAGGGGTTGAGATAATGGCAAAGAGGTTATTATTGATTGCCCCTGTCTTTTTTGGTTATTACAAGGATATTATGGAAGAAGCTAGATCATTAGGTTTTGAAGTGGATTATCTTTGTGATGCACCTAGTGATTCAAATGTTTCGAAAGCGTTTGGTAGAATTAATAAGAAGTTTATTCAGCTTTCTACAAATCGTTATTTTTCGAATGAAATTAAGCCTTTAATTGAAAAAAATCAATATGATTATGTTTTATTAATTGGTGGTATGACTTTTGCGTTGACTGAAAAAATGATGGAAGAGATTCGCAAGTCACAACCGAATGCGAAGTTTATGATGTATCAGTGGGATTCAGAAAAAAATTTACCGTATTCAACAAAGATACATAAATACTTTGATGAATTGTATACATTTGATCGCATGGATTCTATTTCAATGGATAAATATAAATTTTTGCCTTTGTTTTATAATCATATTTATGAAACGATTGGAAAAACGAAGAAGAATACATATAAATATGATTGTATGTATGTAGGTACTGCACATCCTCAAAAATATTATGATATTAATCGTATGGCTAGAGGTTTAAAAAGTGTAATGCCGAAACAATTTATTTATCACTATATGCCTTCTGTTTTGAAGTATGTGTATCAAAAAGTTAAATCTGATTTGTTTAGAAAAGCTAAATGGAGTGAGTTTAAACATGAAAAGGTTGCTTCAAAAGAATTGATGGAGATATTTAGTGATTCTAAATGTATTTTAGATGCGCCTCAAGCAGGGCAAGTGGGTCTTACGATTCGAACAATTGAATGTTTGGGTGCAAAAAGAAAACTAGTAACAACAAATTCGGATATAAAGAATTATGATTTTTATAATGAAAATAACATTTTAATCTATAGTGAACCTATAAATTTAGATTCCCCTTTCTTTAAGAATGAATATGAAGAATTGTCGGATGCGCTATATGAAAAGTATTCATTAAAGAATTGGTTGATTACTATGATTGGAAAGGAGACATAATTGGATGAAAATATTAGTTACTGGTGCCAATGGGTATATTGGTCAAGGTGTAGTTAAAGCTATTTTAGATAGTGGTAATGAAGTAATAGCTACTGATTTTTCAACACAATATGTCGATGAACGTGCAAAAAAAATAGATTGTAACGTATTTGATATAGAAAATCCTTATGAATATTTTGAAAAGCCGGATGTGTTATTGCATTTGGCTTGGAGAGATAGTTTTGTACATACATCACCATTCCATATTCAAGATTTACCTAGTCACTACGCCTTTTTAAAGAAAATGGTTGATGAAGGTATTGGTCGAGTTTGTGTTATGGGAAGTATGCATGAAATCGGATTTTTTGAAGGAAGTATCCATGAAGATACACCTTGTCATCCAATGAATTTGTATGGTATTAGTAAAAATGCTTTAAGAAATTGTGTGGAACTAATGACGACGAATACAAAGACAAAATGGCAATGGTTAAGAGGATACTATATTGTAGGAAATTCTGAATTTGGTGATTCAATTTTCTCTAAGATTACTAAGGCGGAACATGAAGGAAAAAAAGAATTCCCATTTACTATGGGACAGAATCAATATGATTTTATTGATTATAAAGATTTTTGCGTGCAGGTAGCTTGTGTGGTTGGTCAAGATGAAGTCAATGGAATTATCAATATTGGTTCAGGAAGACCTGAGAAATTGGCGGATCGTGTAGAGCGATTTATTAAGGAAAACAATTATCATATTCAATTAAAATATGGTGCGTTTCCGGATCGTCCTTATGATTCAAAAGCTGTTTGGGGCGATGGTTCTAAAATAGCGAAAATTATGGGGAAATAGGATGATTTCAGTATGTATGGCCACATATAATGGTGAGAAATATCTGAAAGAACAATTGGATTCCATTTTAAAACAGATCAAGAGTTCGGATGAGCTAATTATTTCTGATGATGGTTCTACGGATTTAACTCGAACGATTATTAAGGAGTATCAAAAAGAATACAATAATATTTATTTAATAGATGGACCTAAGATGGGTGTTCAAAAGAATTTTGAGAATGTCTTAAGAAAATCTAAGGGAGATATTATATTCTTATCTGATCAGGATGATATTTGGATGGACAATAAAGTGGATGAAGTATTAGCAGCTTTTCAAAATCCAAGTGTAGTATTGATATTGCATGATGCACAGATTGTGAATCAGAACGGACAAATCATTGAAGATTCATTTTTTGAGCATCGTGGATCAAAATCAGGATTGTTTAAAAATCTTTGGAAGAATTCATATTTAGGATGTTGTATGGCACTAAGAAGAAATGTTTTAAAATGTAGTCTACCATTTCCACCAAAGATAGAAATGCATGATTGGTGGATTGGGTTGATTGGTGAAATGATGGGTGAAGTAAGATTGATTGATAAGCCATTGTTGAAATATAGAAGACATGGAGAAAATGTATCTTCGTTTCAGCATCATCCATTCAAAAAAATGGTCATGAATCGTTTGTATTTTATTCAGCAATTAGTTAAGGTGAGAAAAAGATGTTTACAGTAGGATCTTGTACAGTTTTATATAATCCTAATGAATCTGTATTAACGAATTTAAATTCATATTCAAATTGTGTGGATGTAAGTGTAGTTGTAGATAATTCAGATACAAAAAATGAAATATCACAATCATTAAAGAATGATCCTAATTTTATCTATATTGATATGGATGGAAATAAAGGAATCGCAGCTGCATTAAATAAAGGGATTGAATATTTGAATTCTAAAAATATTGATTTTGCGTTAACTATGGATCAAGATAGTTTATTTCCAACAAAGTATTATCCAAATATTTTGAAATTAGTAGATAAATATAAAGAGGAATATTCTGTGATTGGATTAAACTTTAATCAAAAAAATTGTCAGTCTGATGAAATTGTTGAGATTCCGTGTTGGTTAACATCTGGAAATTTTGTGAATATAGATACTTTTAATAGGATTGGTAAATTTGATGAACGATTATTTATTGACTATGTTGATATTGAACTTGGATATAAATTATCTAAATCAAATTTAAAAATATGTTATTTAAAAAATTATTCTTTAAAACATGAAATTGGAAATCCAATAGAGATTCATTTATTTGGTAAAACATATCATGCGATGAATCATTCACCTATTCGTTATTATTATCGTTATCGTAATGCGTATTATTTATATCATTTTGTGGATAAAGATTTCTTTAGAAAAGAATATTTTAAAGAGATTACAATCAATATTATTAAAATGTTGATGTATGAAAAGAATCGAAAAGAAAAGCTTTCTATGATTCGAAAAGGAATCAGAGATGCAAAATTAAAGAAATTAGGTAAATTTTATGAATAAGATTTATAAAATATATAGTGTCATGTTGAGAAAAATGATTTTTTGTTTTGATGGCATCAATAATAAATTTTTTACAACTCTTTATTATAAATATTTAAAAAAAAGAGGAGTTGTATTTGAGGGAAGACCTAATTATATCTCATCCTCAGCTTATCTAGATGGGCAAGGATTAAATTTAATTTCTATTGGTAAAGATGTTGTGATTAGTAAAGAAGCAATGTTATTAACACATGATTATTCTGTTGAAACAGCTTTGCACGCAGTAGGAAAAGGAAGTGTCGATAGACATATACATATTAATAAACCTATAAAAATTGGAAATAATTCTTTTATAGGAGCAAGAGTTTCTTTGTTGCCAGGTACTACAATTGGAAATGATTGTATTATTGGTGCCTGTGCTGTTGTAAAAGGAAATATCCCAGATGGTAGTATAGTTATAGGCAATCCAGGTAAAATTGTATCTGATATAGATACATATGCAAAAAAAATGATCAAAATGGGGTATGATGTTTAGTTTTTTTTTGTTTCATGTTAAATGATATGGTATACTTTTTAGCGTAGAAAATATTTCTACAAAGGGAAAGATAAATATTGGGATAAAGTCAGTATGACTTTTATATAGAATTTTTTAGTTTTAACTGGGGATAGTTAAAAGGCTAAATCAAACTTAAGACAAGGGAGTCAATTATGTTAGTCACAATTATTAGTGCGGTTCATTCGTTACGTATGGATTTTATAAGGGAATATTACACTTCTAGGGGGTATGAAGTAGAAAATATTACTTTAGAAAAAAAATCTGTGCAGTCGTGGTTTGCTCAAATGAATGTTTCTAAGAAAATTAGAAAGACTGTGATGAATTTGAATCCAGATATTGTATATTGTGAAGCATTGTTTGACTTGCTTATTAAAGAACTTGGAGTATTAAAGAGAAAAAATAATAATATGAAATTGATTTTTGATGTATGTGAATATTCAGATTCTTTACATCAAAAGTATTTAAGTCAGGCGGATGTATTGTTTTGTAGTAGTGAATTGTATAGGGGGTACATTCATGGAGCTACATTGTTATATCCAATAAATGGTCAGAATTGTATACCATCAAGTCCTGAATTAATGAAGGATGAAATATCTTTTTGTATAGTGAGAAACGAAAGGGTGGATAATTACCTGATTCTTTCTTTTTTAAGAGAATGTTGTTCATTTAAACAGTGTGTGCTTCATATTATAGGAGACTGGAAGCAAAAAGATGGTTTTATTCAAGATGTTTTAAATGTGGGAGCAAATGTTATTGATCATAAAGAGTTAGTTACTCAAGCAAGAATGCAGGAAGTCTTTGATCAATGTCAGTATGCTTTGAATATGAAGAAATATGATGGCTTAAATAAGGAGTCTTTGGATTATATGTGTGGTCAGATTCCAATTATAAATTCTGTAAATGGGGATTTAAAGAATTTATGTGAGCTATGGGATATAGGTATGAATATTGATAATGAGAATTATAAACAGATTGCTGAAGTTGTATGTAAAGAAAGTGAAGATGTACAATTGAAGCGAAGAAATCATATTCGTAATTTATACAACACGTATTTCACGAAAGAAATATTTTTTAAAACACTAGATAAATCAGGAGGAATTTTATGAGTAGACAAGAAAATAAAAAAACTATTGGTTTTATAATATTTGCGATAATTCTTTCTGTTATACTAGTTATTTTTACGGGTGGTTTAATCTATCAAATAATTAAACTACAAATATTACCAGATAATATTTTGATTCCTGGTATTTTGGCTATCGTGTTATTTAGTGTGATATTGTTTATCTTGATTAACTTTTGTACACATGGAATCATTTCAAAAATTATATATTCTATATTAGTTATCATAATTAGTGTTGTGTATGGTTTTGGAAACTATTATTTATATTCTACAAATGCAACACTTGAAACAGTAACGGATCAATCTAGTCTATCAAAAAATACTGTATCTGTGGTTGCGTTGAATTCAAGTAGTTTAGAAGATGTAAATAGTTTGAATGGAACAAAGATTGGTGTATTAAGAACCATTGGTAAGGAATCTACTAAAAAGTCTTTATCGGATTTAAAAAAGAATAATGTAACATATACAAAAAAGACATATGATAATATGTTAGGTATACTTAAAGCTTTATATGATGGTGAAGTGGATGCGATTGTATTAAATGAAGCGTATCGTTCAAATGTATGTGATTTAGAAGATTATACAAACTTTAATAATGACACGAAGGTCATTCATAAAACCGTATATTATACAAAGGAAAATAGTTCTTTACTTGCGGTTTCAGACATTACTTCAAAACCTTTTAGTATTTTGATTAGTGGCAATGATTCTTTTGGTAGCTTAGATGAAACTTCAAGATCGGATGTGGACATGCTTGTTACAATTAATCCAGTTACTTCTACTATACTAATGACAAGTATTCCTCGTGATTCATATGTTGAAGAAGTATGTGATGATTATGCATGTAACTATGGTGCGTATGATAAATTAACGCATACAGGTCTTTATGGTGTTGATACGACAAAAGATACGGTAGAAAATTTGTTAGGTATTGATATCAACTATGTATTTAGAGTTAATTTTACAAGTATGATTGACATTGTGGATGCATTAGGTGGAATTGATATTGATGTTGCCGAGGGTATGGCTGTTTCAAGATTTTATACGAACAGTACTTTAGAAGGTGTTCATGAAGGTACAAATCATTTAGATGGAAAGCGTGCCTTAGCTTATTCTAGAGAAAGAAAGGCATATATTGATGGAGATGTGCAACGTGCTCGTAATCAACAGCAAGTTTTACAAGCTATGTTTAAAAAAGCAACTTCTCCAGAAATTATCACAAAATATACGAGCTTATTGAAAGCATTAACTCATGCGTTTGATACAAATATGTCAACAAAAGAAATTACTTCTTTTATTAAATATCAAATTCAGGCAAAACCTAGTTGGAAGTTTGAACAATATGTATTAAAAGGAGATAATGATTTACAAGTAAGTCCAGAATTGGGTAGTGAAGTCAGCGTGATTCAACTTTATCCTTCATCTATTCATACAGCTGCTGAAAAAATTCAGGCTGTACTAGATGGAAAATCAAGTGAGACTGTAGAAGCTGAAGAGGATATTCCTGCAGGAACATTATCTCAAGAAGAGATTGAAGCACAAATTCAACAAGGACTTTTAACTGAGATAGACGAAAATGAAGAAGGTTCTGAAATTTACTATGGAACTGGAAATTAATCGAAGATGGTGGTAGTTTATCTATCACCATTTTGATTAAATACGTAATTATGATAAAATTTAAGAGTTTGATAGTGGAGGTACACTGTGAATAATGAAAATGCGATAGAAGTGCGTAATATGTCTAAGCGATTCAAAGTGGATTATGACAAGGCGCATACTTTAAAAGATAAATTATTATTCTGGAGAACAAGTCATGTTGAGGTTCATGAAGTTCTAAAGAATATTAATATGGACATTAAAAAGGGTGAAACAGTTGCACTAATTGGTACGAATGGTTCTGGTAAATCAACATTATTGAAATTGATGACGAAAATAATTTTTCCAAATGAAGGTACAATTGAAACCAATGGTAAACTTACTTCTTTACTAGAATTAGGTGCTGGTTTCCACCAGGATTTTACGGGTAGAGAAAATATTTATTTTAATGCTTCTATTTTTGGATTAACACGAAAAGAAATTGATGCTCGTATTCAAGATATCATTGATTTTAGTGAATTAGGTGAATTTATTGATCATCCGGTACGTACGTATTCTTCAGGTATGTATATGCGTTTAGCTTTCTCTGTAGCTATTAATGTGGATGCTGAAATCTTATTGATTGATGAAATTTTAGCTGTAGGTGATCAACATTTCCAGGAAAAGTGTTATCGTAAATTAAAAGAATTAAAAGATTCGGATAAGACAATTGTGATTGTTACTCATAGTTTGGATGTTGTTAAAGATTTATGTGATCGTGCTGTATGGATTTATAAGGGTGAACTTAAATTGGATGGAGATCCTATTTATGTCATTGATGAATATTTAAAACAAGTGGCTCTAGATCATAAAGAAGAAAAGAGAAAGGCAATTGCCGAAGGTAAGCATCGTTTTAAAGGTGCTGTATTTATAGATGCACCAAAAGACTTTATAACAGTAAAAAGAGAGCAAAAAGAATTGTTCTGTCAAGGATGGCAGCTATCGGATCATGATGACGCAATTTTAAAAATCACTTTGGATGATATAGAGTTAAAAAATATTGAGAGAAAGAATCGTCAAGACGTATTTGAAGCATATCAAGAAGTTTATGCAGGAGATATGGATCCAGATACAATTGGATGGAAGACGAATTTAGATTTAATGGATTTAGAACTAGGAAATCATAAGCTCTTAGTACAATGTATTGAACCAAATGGAAATATATTAGCTGAAAAGAGTATTCAGTTTGTTTTGGAATAGAGGTGAAAAGATGCATATATTTAAAGATATTTATGATTATCGTGAATTATTAAAGACGAATGTAAAAAAAGATATTCGTGGAAAATATAAAGGATCTTTTCTAGGGGTTTTATGGTCATTTATTAACCCATTATTACAGGTTGTAGTATATTGGATTGTATTTCCTTATTTAATGCGTGGTGCAGGTGGAGATAATTATTTAGTTTATCTGATTACTGGTTTAATTCCTTGGACTTTCTTTTTAACGACAGTAAGTGCGGGAACGACTTCAATTAAGGCGAATGCAGGGATTATAAAAAAAGTGTATTTTCCTAGAGAAATCTTACTGATTTCACAAGTATTAAGTGGACTTGTAAATTTTATGATTTCTTGTGTAATTATCTTTGTATTCTGTTTCGCCTTTGGATATGGAATTTCCATTCAAATTTTGATGTTACCAGTTGTGGCATTAATACAATCTATATTGATTCTAGGTATAATTTTGATTCTTAGTTCCTTAAATGCATATATTCAAGATTTGGAATATATTGTTTCATTTTTATTGACAATGGGAATGTATGCAACTCCAGTTATTTATGATCTATCATTATTGGATGGAGCAGGAACATTGGGAAAAATCATTCGAATGAATCCATTAACCATTCTAGTAATGTCATATCGTGATATTTTTATGTATCATGTATGGCCACCAATGAAACAGTTAGGGGCTGTAGCTTTATTAGCCTTGGTGATTTTAATTATAGGTTATAAAGTGTTTAAAAAACTTGAAAAAGGTTTTGCGGAAGAATTATAGATTTTGAAGGTATTTCAAGTTTTGGAATACCTTTTTTTATCTTTATATAGAAAAATGTGATAAAATGAAAACGCTTATTGGAGGCAGTATGGGACAGTATTTTAAATATAAGATTGATAAAGTTAAATATAAAAACATTAAAGAACACAATTTTTTTGAAGTATATGGTTGGTGTTATGTTCAAAATGCAGAATTAATATCTTACGAAGTAAAAGTAAATAACAAAGATGTTTTATTTGAAATTGATTCAATATATAGATCAGATGTTTTAAAAGAAATAAAAATTAATGATAAAGAAAAAAGTATTGGTTTTTATATCCGAGTCGATTGTTTAGAAGATAATGTTAATAAATTTGAATTAATTGCTAAAACGGAAGAACATAAAGAAACCATAATTGTTTTATCTAGTGATGAGATTAAAGAAATAGAAGATAATCATTTTATAGAATTTAATATTGATGCAGTCACATATGAAAAAGAAATTTCAATGGCAACTGCATTTGGATGGACGTATTCAATAGATGGAAAAGCAGTGCAAATTGATATTTTGGATAAGAATAAAACTGTAATGGATATTACTTGTCGTAAAGAAAATCGTTTGGATTTAATACATCAGCATTTAATTCAAGAAGATCAAAGTAATTGTGGCTTTTTATTATCTTTTAAGTTTCAAGAAGGAGAAACTTACTATATACAGTTTAAGACGGAAAATGATGTAGTAACACAAAAATTAGAACAAACCAATGTTGCATATTCTAGTACTTTCAGTAAGTATATACGACATATTAATAAAAAGAATCTACAAAAGGGTTTGGCTTATTTAAAGAAAAATGGTGTTAAAAAATTAATGTACAGATTACGTTATGGTACTTATGTTGGTGAATCAGATTATGAATCTTGGTTATTTGCGCAAAGAGTAAATGAAAAGACATTAAATATTCAAAGAAATACACGTTTTTCATATAGTCCTAAAATCAGTATTCTTGTAGCTACTTTTAATACAAAAGAAGAGTATTTAAAAGAAATGATTGATACAGTTGTGAATCAGAGTTATTCAAATTGGGAATTGTGTATTGCGGATGGAAGTACAAATGATTTTGTAGAGAAGTATGTATATGAACATTATTCTAGTTATGGAGATAAGATTAAATTCCAAAAACTAGATTATAACTATGGTATTTCTGGGAATACAAACAAGGCTTTTGAAATGGCAACAGGAGACTATATTACAGTTTATGATCATGATGATACTTTAGAATTAGATTGTTTCTACGAAATAGTAAAAACACTACAGGAATATCGTTATGATGTGCTATACACGGATGAAGATAAGTTTGATGATAGTACAAAAATGTATAATGATCCAAACTTAAAACCAGATTTTAGTGAGGATTTGCTGCGTTCTCATAATTACATTACTCACTTATTTATTGTGAATAAGAAAATTGTGGATGAAGTTGGTTACTATAATAGTGAATTTGACGGTAGCCAGGATTATGACTATATCTTTAGATGTGTAGAAAAGGCAAATGCTGTGTATCATATTCCACGTGTTTTATATCACTGGAGAATGCATCCAGAATCTACTGCACAAAATCCAGAAAGTAAATTATATTGTTACGATGCAGGCAAGCGTGCGATTGAAGCTCACTACAAAAGAGTTGGAGTTGAGGCTCGTGTTGAGTTGATGCCTAAGCCTTTGTATGGTTTTTATCACACAACATATAGCACAAAGGATAATCCTTTAGTTTCGATTTTAATTCCAAACTATAATCATAAGGCTATTTTAAAGACTTGTATTGATTCTCTATACAATGTAAATACATATAAAAACTTTGAAATTGTAATTGTGGAAAACAATAGTACGGAACAAGAAATTTTTGATTATTATAAGGAATTGCAATCTGAACATGATAATATCCAGGTTGTAACGTATAAGGGTGAATTTAACTATTCAAGAATCAATAACTTTGGAATGAAATATACACATGGAGATTATGTATTGTTATTAAACAATGATACAGAAGTAATTTCACCAAACGCATTGTCTGAAATGGTTGGATGCATACTTCGTCCTGAAGTTGGTGCTGTAGGAGCTAAACTTTTATATGATGATGATACAGTACAACATGCAGGTGTTGTGATTGGATTTAGTGGATATGCAGGACACGTGAATCATGGAATCAATAAGGATGACTATGGATATATGTTAAGAGCAAGAGTAAACTGTAACTATAGTGCAGTTACTGCTGCTTGTATGATGGTTAAGAAATCTGTATTTAATCAAGTTGAAGGATTTGATGAACAATTTGTCGTGGCATGTAATGATGTCGATTTATGTTTAAAAATCTGTAAAGAAAAGTATTTGGTTGTATACAATGCCTTTGCCTTGTGGCACCATTATGAATCTAAATCAAGAGGGTATGATGATGCAAGTCAAGAAAAAATGTGGCGTTTTAATAAAGAGGTAGAAAAATTCCAAACAAAATGGAATGATGTTCTTGTTAAAGGAGATCCTTATTACAATAAGAATTGGAACATCAAATTAGGAGCATTTAGATTATTTTAGTTTATGAATTACTATAAGACTGGTCAATTCGCAAAACTAGCGAATGTGAGTGAAAGAACAATTCGATATTATGACAAAATAGGGTTATTAAAACCCTCTTTTGTTATGGAAAATGGGTATCGTCAATATAGTGATTTGGATTTATTAAAGTTACAGAAAATTTTATCTTTAAAGCATTTTGGGTTTAGTATTGAAGAAATCTTTCCTATGGTTATGGATAATACGAATCTTAAGGAGAGCTTTGAGCTACAGATTGATCTGATTGAAGATAAGATTAGTCATTTACAATTTTTAAAGGATGCTTTAAAAAGAGCAAGTCAAACGCCGGATTTAAGTTGGAATATGATTCTATCCTTAGTTCAATTATCGAATGAGGAAACGAATATTATTGAACAATATAAGAATGCGAAGAACTTAAATGATCGTATATCACTACATGAAAAGTATTCTACAAATAAGCAGGGTTGGTTTAATTGGTTATTCAATCAAATTGATTTTTCAAGAGTCAATAGACTATTAGAACTTGGTTGTGGTAATGGCAAATTGTGGCAAGAAAATAGTATTGATTTAAGAAATAGAGAAATCTTCTTATCGGATATTAGTGAAGGTATGGTTGAAGAAGTCAGAAATAAATTGGGTTCTGATTTTAACTGTATTGTAGCGGATGCTGAAAAGATTCCGTTCAAAGACTCTTATTTTGATACAATTATAGCCAATCATGTATTATTTTATTTAAATGATTTGAATCTTGGTTTAAAAGAAATAGATAGAGTACTAAAAAGTGATGGAATTCTATACTGTAGTACATATGGAAAGAACCATATGAAAGAAATCACAGAAATTGTACAGAGCTTTGATTCTAGAATTAATCTATCAAATCATAGTTTGTATGATATCTTTGGCTTAGAGAATGGTGAAGATATATTGAAGAATTTTTTTAGTTCTGTTCATAGATTTGATTATCAAGATTCATTAGAAATCACTGAATCAAAACCATTGATTGATTATATTATGTCTTGTCATGGCAATCAAAATGAAATCTTGGGACCTAGACTCAATGAGTTCAAAGAATATATTGAAGAATTGTTAAAGAATACTGGTAAAATAGTTATTTCTAAACAAGCGGGAATGTTTAAGGCACATCATTGACGATGCGCCTTAATTTTCTTATTTATAGTTTGGATAGGATGTGTCTTTTTACATAACAAATTGTATTTGAATATCAACTCTTTCATTTCTTTGTTTTTTTCTGTTTCTATGATCTCCATATCGGAATAATTTAATGGTTGAACAATGTATCTAATAGTAACAGTTTCATTAATTTTTGAATTAAATACATAGTTTGAATCACTAGTTAGAAAGAAATCAAATGATCCATCATTATAGATACGATTACAAGTTACATTAGCTAAATTTATTTTATTGCCATCAATGATGATTTCTACTAGTTTACATTTACAAGGTTTCTTTGCTGGATCAAGTCTAAAATATTCATTACTAGAAACATTGAAATGTCTTTCTATTGTGTAGCCATTTGTGATTGGCCAAGAGTAACTGTTATTTTCATTTAATTCATTTGTTTCGTCTGTGTAATAGAATTGTGATTCATTGAGATAATCTGCATGAATATATGGAGTAAATGGCATCATTTCAGAATAAGTTTGAATTCGAATGTTTTCTGGTTCATTGCATGGCTTTAAAGATTTGAATTCATTACTTGTATGATTTGTAATGATTTGCAACATTGTATTGAATGTTTTAGTTAAAGAAAAGTTTTCTTGGGCATATTCATTCAAGTAAGATAGATTGCTTACATTAATGTCATAATTGTTTATGATATCTTGATAGATTTCTTGTGTTTGTTTTTTATCAAACCCTCTTCCTGAGAAATTAAAGTCTTGAGCTTTTTGGATGTTTTCTTTGGTAATGTATCCGGGGCCACCAAAGTGATCGTATACATATACTGGTATTTTAGCCGCAAAACATTGTTGAACGGTTCTACCAATAGTAATGACTAAATCAAATTTGGATAGGATTGTAGGTGTTACCAGAGTAGGTGTGTTACCTGCACCGATAATTTGAACATTATATTCATTTAATTGTTCTTTTAATGCATATAGTTCTTCTGGAACGTGATTTGAAATAATTGCGATATTTTTTAAAGTATAAGTGTTTCTTTTTGGTAATGAAAAGAAGTTATCAGATACTGAGTTTTTAAAGACATAAATATTATCTGTAAGATTTGAAATGGATTCTTTACATTCTTGACTGACCACAGAAATTAAGTCTGCTGTTTTATATTCGTCTGGCAGTGTTTCAAAACCGTTAAAAGAAGAAAGCTTTGAAATGATGAGATGTTTATATTGAATATGATAGTGAGTTTTCAAATAGTCTAATGTAGGATAGTGTTGAATGAATAAAATATCGAATTTTGTATTATCTAGAGATTTGTCTGATAATTCTACAACTTTATAGTTTTCGCATTCAGCTAATAAGGGATAGCTTTTAGAAAATACAGCTATAGTAACGTCATAATTGTTTTTTTTGAATTCATTGGCTATGTCTATAACGTGAAGTTCAGAACCTGTATATTTTTGTAAATAAAGATTTGTGATTAGTACCGTTTTCATTTTGAATACCTCGTAGTTACATTCTAACTTAAAAAAATATTTTGTACAATTGTTGTTGACCCTAACGTAACGTTAGGGTTTATTTTATATATATGATATAATGTATTTAATTATGGAGGTCTATTATGAAAGGTATTATTTTAGCTGGTGGTAGTGGTACTCGTTTGTATCCTTTGACTAAGGTGACTAGTAAACAATTACTTCCTATTTATGACAAGCCAATGATTTATTATCCTATGTCTATTTTAATGCAGGCTGGGATTCGTGAGATTTTAATTATTTCAACTCCGGATGATACACCTCGTTTTAAAGAGTTATTGGGGGATGGTCATCAATTTGGTATTGAACTTTCTTATAAGGTTCAACCAAGCCCTGATGGACTTGCTCAAGCGTTTATTTTGGGTGAGGAGTTTATTGGCAATGATAGTTGTGCGATGATTTTGGGTGATAATATTTTCCATGGTCATGGTTTGACAAAGCGTCTTCGTGCGGCTGCTGAAAATGAAGTTGGGGCTACCGTATTTGGTTATTATGTAGAGGATCCTGAAAGATTTGGTGTTGTAGAATTTGATTCTGAGGGTAAGGCAATTAGTTTAGAGGAAAAGCCTGCTTGTCCTAAGTCAAATTATGCGGTAACAGGATTGTATTTCTATGATAATAAAGTGGTTGAGTATGCGAAGAATTTGAAGCCGAGTCCTCGTGGTGAATTGGAAATCACAGATTTGAACCGTATTTATTTAGAGAATGGTGAATTGAATGTCACTTTACTTGGTGATGGATTTACTTGGTTGGATACGGGTACGCATGAGTCTTTAGTGGATGCAACAAATTTTGTGAAGACAATTGAGGAGCACCAGCATCGTAAGATTGCGTGTCTTGAAGAGATTGCGTATGACAATGGTTGGATTGGTGATGAAGAATTGGCAGCTACGTATGAAATTTATAAGAAGAATCAGTATGGTGCTTATTTGAAGAAGATCATGGATCGTAAGTATATTAAGTAATTGGGGGTATAGTGATGAAGGTAACGGAAACAAAGATTCCTGGAGTATTGATTATTGATACGGATGTATTTGGTGATCATAGAGGGTATTTTACGGAGACGTATTCGAAGCCTAAATATGAGAAGATGGGTATTACCGTCGATTTTGTACAGGACAATATGTCGTTTAGTGCACAGAAGGGTACGCTTCGTGGTTTGCACTGGCAAAATCCGCCTTATGCACAGAGTAAATTAGTTTCTTGTACGAAGGGTACAGTAATTGATGTGGCTGTGGATATTCGTAAGGGTAGTCCTACATTTGGTCAATGGGTAAGTGTTGAATTGAGTGAAGAGAATCATAGACAGTTCTTTATTCCTCAGGGATTTGCGCATGGATTCTTAACTTTAACAGATAATGTTGAGTTTAGATATAAAGTAGATAATGTATACAACAAGGAATCTGAGGGTGGTATGCGTTATGATGATCCGACTTGTAATGTTGATTGGGGTTCATTATTAAATGGTATTGAGCCTGTATTGAGTGAAAAAGATCAGATTGGTCCTACTTTAGAAAAATCGAATAATCAATTTGTATATGAAGGAGAATAAAAGAATGAAAATTTTAGTAACGGGTGGTGCTGGTTTCATTGGTGGAAACTTTGTACATTATATGGTAAATAAATATCCTGAGGATATGATTGTAAACTTGGATAAATTGACGTATGCAGGTAACTTAGAGACTTGTAAGCCTGTAGAAGATAAGCCTAACTATAAATTTATCAAGGGTGATATTGCAGATCGTGAATTTATCATGGATTTGTTTGAAAAAG
>OLPQ01000663.1_pt1 | contig 28483 bp, 26 predicted proteins | sample 1672451 | NCBI WGS metagenome assembly OLPQ01 (sample SAMEA3136687, study PRJEB25190) | human gut metagenome | biome: human gut; feature: human-associated habitat; material: faeces | place: Austria | collected 2013
TATCAACTGGACTTATTTTACCGTATTGGATGGGCTTGCCCATCCGTTATATTCATATGTAGATCAATGTAAAAGTACGCATAAGGTATATCCAAAGTACTGTGCATTTTGTAACAATTACTCTAGCTATGTAAAAAAGAACAAGCTTACGATACATATCACGCATAAGCCTGGAGATAGAATAATGTATGACTAGGATGGTAAGACAATGAAGGTTCATGATCGCTCATTTAACCAGGATGTTACTGCAATATGTTTATAGCCGTGCTTCCATTCATCATGTACTGTTATGTAGAGTTTTGTCCTCGGAGGGATTCTAAAATGTTTTGATAAGAAAAATCATATAAAAGTGATCTTAGTATGTGGTATACTGAGAGTTTTTACGCACTATGCTACTCGAAACTTCACATAACTCTTCGTGAAAAGTGGCAGGCATTGATTTTAGGGTCTGATGATAAGATGAGCAACTTTAAAATTGTTCAATGAAAGTTACTGTTTATAGTGTTAGGGGGATACAAAATGCTTTCGTTTGATGAGAATTGATGGTTATTTCCTGATCCGTTAAAAAATATGATTCATGATATTGACATTATAGAGATTAATGATCTTCTGAAATTGGCTAATGAAAAGATTGTTGGTCTGCCGGTGTAAGAGAAAATGTAAAAAAACGATTGGGAAAAGATAAAACTTACATAAGCCTAGATTGGTTTGTCGAGGATTTAATGATAAAAAATACTGGTGGAACTGTTATTTCAATGCCTTTTGGTAAAGATATAATTACATTTAATAGCAATCGACATTTTTTTAGAGGGGAAAATCAACAGTACTTGAAATCATTGCCATCGCTTCGTAGGAAACAAGTAGGAAAAAGCAAATATGAATGTGAACTCATTAAGATGATTGCTGTAATGCGGTCATTTCAATTTCTAAAATTTATATGGAAAATAGATGTTGTTCCTTTTTGGAAAGCAAAATTAAGTGATATTAACATTGATGCGTTGGCACAACATTATGGCTTTGACACATGTTTGTTGGATTTAACAAATGATTTTAGAATTGCATTATTTTTTGCAACGTGCAAATATGACTATAAAACAGATTCTTATCGTCCTTTGACAAAAAAGGATATTGAAGCAACAGAAGATTCAAAATATGGTGTAATATTTCATTCGCCTAATTGGGTGCTAGATTATTTAAATGGTGGAAGTTTTGAATGGCATATGCAGCGTTTGAATAATCCAGATAAAGGACCATATAGTTTTTATTCGGGACAACTAGATGGAATGGCTTTTCAAATTGGCTATCAACCACTTATGAGATGTCATCATCAAAGTGGTTGTATTATGCCAATGATGAATGCAATTCCATTACAGAGTGATAACAGATTTGAAAAAATAAGATTTTTACAGTCAGAAGAGTTATCTAATAAAGTCTATGAGATGATGGATAAAGGAAAGAAAATTTTTCCTCATGAAGGTATTGGAAAATCATTAGATATACTACGTACAATCCAGAAAACAGTGATTTTTTCAGAGGATGATCTACTGTATGCATATGATTACGGAGTGGTTGATAAGAAAATGTTTTCTATAATTGATAATCTTAGGAAAGCAATCACAACTTTTCTGGTTGATAGTAAATGCGTTTCAATTCAAAAGGATGAAATTGATTATCCAATCAGTCCGTCTGTTTTACAGGCAATAAACGAGGAATATAATGGTCGTAATTTGCTGAATGTTATTGGAAATATGATTCACCAGTATCCTGAGCAACGTCGTTATAGAGAGCAACGGTGTATTGATATCTACGGAAAGTTAATTTGAGTATTGAGAAAAGTGAGTTAAAGAGGGATTTTGCATGGAAAAGCCACAATATATTGATTGGATAGTTGAAGAAAAAGGTATTGTAGTGAATAAGAATGTACCAGTAAAATGTTATAAAATTGATTATGAAGATGACGAAAGTATTCTTGATGATTGGGCATTACATATTCGAAGAAATTATATAGAAGATGAAGAACTTAAAGAAGATGCAGAAGAGAATGCAATGACAGTAAAAGACTATTTGCATAATTATGTAATTCCACAAAAAGGAGAATCACTAGGAGCAACGGCTCGTTCTGCAGATATAACAGAGATATTAATTTCTGATTTATTAGAGTTTGTTCACAATTATTCAGTACCAAGATATAAATTAAAAAATAGATCAGGGAAAAACAATTCTCAGCAAGGGACGGATGTAATCGCATATAAATATATAAATGAGGATAATACGCCAAATGAGAAAGACGAATTAGTAGCGGCAGAAGTTAAAGCTACTCTGAGTAAGACAGAATATACTCCAATCCAAAATGCAATTATTGACTCAAAAAAGGATGAGCATCGTTTGGCAAGAACAGTAGATTATTGTAGGAAACGATTAAAAGAACTGGGGCAACTTGAAGAGTCAGAAAAAGTAAAGAGGTTTTTGTTTAAACCAGATAATAACTATCAAATTTCATATATTGCAGCAGGAGTAAGCAGTCGTGAAAATGTAGATGATGTTATAGAATTAGAGTTTTCCGATGAGGAACTTAAAATTCAAACAAATGAAATGATTTTTTATGTACATGGAAAAAAGCTGATGGACTTGGCCCATAATATTTATGAGAGGTGTTGTAAATGATTTTTGGAAAAAATGCAAGCACAATGTTAAAGTATCAAAAGGCCAAGGCTAAAATGGAAGAGTATAATATCTCAAAGCAGGAGTATCCGCATTTTCCACTGAATTCTAATGAGTTATCTTACCCAACAACTTACGTTTTATCACGATATTCAGAATGCATTATAGAAAATAATTATGAAGAAATAAAAGAATTGGAGCCGCTTTTAAATGCAACTGCAGAATATTATGATTCTTCTTTTAAGTCTAAAGATCGATCAGAACATGATTGGGATTTTTTATTATCTGGAGCATCTGCATACTTTTTGAAAAAAGATTTTGGTAGTGCTAAAGTACTAGCTGAAAAAGTTATTGGGTTAATTGAAATTCAAAATTCTCCACAGAATTTGTTAACGAATATTTTCAATTATCTCTTAAACGGAATGTATTTACCATATATAAAAATTAAAGATAGTTATGATCAAATTAATAATTACTTTTTAGATTATTTTGAAAAGGGTAAATCTTTAGAAATATTAAAGGATGCATTATATGAATATAGAAAAGAAATGTATAAAGATGAAAACCTTGATAGTATATTTTATGTAGATATATTGATAGCGGTTATCATTGTGGCATGTGATAATTCGTCATGGAATCTTTTGCCTAGTAATTCAAACATTCCATATGAAGAATGGATGCCATATTTACAAAGTAAGAAATCGATAAAAATGTTATGGCCAGCACAACGACTGATAGCTGAAAAAGGGATATTGAATGGAAAAAGTTCTATTGTTCAACTTCCCACAGGTGTTGGTAAGACAAGAAGTATTGAGTTAATTATTAGAGCTGCTTTTTTATCTGGTCGAGCAAACACTGTTATTATAGTGGCGTCACTAAGGGCATTGTGCAATGAAATCACAATGGATATGTTTAAAGCCTTTGGAAATGATGTTACGATAAATCAGTTTTCAGATGTACTTCAAAATGATTTTGAAAATTTATTTTTAGGTGATATTAAACGACAAATACTTATATGTACACCAGAAAAAATGAATTATATATTACATCATGATCCGCTATTTATAAATGCTATAGATTTATATGTGCTTGATGAGGGGCATATGTTTGATAATGGTGGTAGAGGTGCGGTTTACGAGCTATTAGTAACACATTTACGTCAAAATATTACTAGCAAACAATAATTGGTTTTATTATCTGCAGTATTACCAAATTCAGTGGATATTGCAAAATGGTTATTTAAAGACAGCAGTTGTTTAGCTACAGATGATAGTATTGTCTCAACTCCTAAGTCAATAGGTTTTTCTTCAGTACAAAGAGATATTCATTTCTTTTCGGATGATAAATCAAATGAAGATTATTTTATTCCACGAATATTAAGACTTGAGAAATTGACCAAATTGCCTAGAGAACGAAAGGATAAATATTTTCCTGATTTATCTAATTCCAAAGATGTAGCTATTTACAATGCAATAAAGTTGTGTCATAACGGAGGTGTTGCTATTTATCTTGGACAACAGCGTCAAATGAAGACCTTATTTGAAAGAATTATAGATTTGAATAATCGAAATTATGATTTAAAGCCATTAAAAGATAATACAAATCAAGAAGAATTATTCAAAATTAAAAGATTCATAGGAAGTTATTATGGGGTGAATCATTATTATACTAAAGCAGCAGAATTGGGCGTTCTACCTCATTCATCCAACTTACAAAATGGAGTTAAACTTGTTGTTGAACACGCATTGAAAAATAAGCATGTTTCTTGTGTGGTGTGTACATCAACGCTTGCACAGGGTGTGAATATTCCAATTAAATATTTATTAGTTACAGCTGTACGAAACGGATCACAATTAGTAAAAGCTAGAGATTTTCAAAATTTGATAGGAAGAACAGCACAAACAGGTATATATACAGAAGGTAGTATTATTGTTACAAATTGTAAAATATATGACCAACGCAATAGTAAAAATTATTATGAAAGAAATAGTTGGAATGATTGTGTAAAGTTATTTGATACAAAATCTGTAGAACCATGTGGGAGTTCTATTCTTACTTTAGTACAAGATTTTCATATTGATTATAGACTTACTATAAAAGGTGAGGAATTTATTAATGTATTGATAGATCACCTTGGTGAAACAAATTTTTTAGTTGAATATGCTCAAAAGTTGGAAAAACAATACTTAAAAACATTTCCAAAAAGTAAGAATAATATGATTATGTATGAATTATTATTGAGACATGATATTATATCTCATTTAGAAAATTATTTGTGTTTAATATTATCAACTGAAACATCTGATGATGAAAATAAGAAAAGTGCAGTTGATATATGTAGTAACACACTAGCATACGCTCTAGCAACAGAAAAAGAGAAAGAATTATTAAATAAGATTTTTCAAAAAATGGAAGAGAATATTCAACAATACACTACTGAAGAATTACGTAGATATGCTAATGCGATGTCTAGAATAGGAACGTCTTCTATAATAGAAGAATGGATTTCTCAAATTGAGCTAACAGAAAGAGCGTATACAGAAACGGATTTACTATCTATGATTATAGAATTGTATCTTCAAATTAATAATGACTTTAAATACAAAGAACATATACATAGTATTTGCCAAAAATGGATTGATGGTCAACCACCAATTGAAATTAATAATGAAGTAAGTATTGGAATTGTGGAAGTAGAGAAATTATGTAATAAAATAATTTCATATGAGGTGAATTTTCTTATCGGTAATATATGTGATTTGATAGTACTTGATGAAGAAGATGATGAGCATTTTGATCCAAGAGATATTTTGACAGTGTTGCAAAAGAAAGTGAAATATGGTGTTCCAAATGTTACGGCAATTTCTGTTTGTGAAAGCATTTTTAACGATCGCCTATTAGCCATAAATATAGCCAGAATTTTATCTGATGACAATATTGAAACGGACAAAATACTTAATGTGTTGAAAGATCATAGTGAAGAATTTTTCAGTTTTCTTGATTCTTATCCGAAATATTTCAGAGATAAATTATCAGTGTTAATGAAATAAATATATTGTTGATGATATTATTAAGTAAGTATTATTGGTATATGTAATATGGTTAATACCGTAAAATAAATAATTTAAATTTGAAAATATAAATTTTAATTTGTATAGTGAATGTTTTATTAAAGTATATCTGTTGTTTTAATAATGAAAAAAGCATATACAAATTTCATTTAGAATTAAGTAAAAGAATAACAGATTATAGAATGTATATATAAGTTGTACTATGTAAAATAGAGCTGGTAAAATCTAATTAATGACACACATAATAACTATAGTTTTGTGTTATAGTAAAAACTAAAAAATATATACCAGGTTAATGATTCAAAAGATTTGAAGTTGTGAAGTATATTGTTTAGTTGTTTAATTCTTATATTGACCTTTGCGAATGCTATATATCGTATAGTTCATAATATAGACACTTAAAAATTTAATGGAAGAAAAAACATATATTAAATAGTATAAAAAAGAATATAAACAAATAATAAGCGTTTTTTTTATTAGTTTGTATAAATTTGAATGATTTGAATATACAAAATTAACAATTGTTTATATATAAAATGAATTTATTTAAAAAAATGTTATTTTTATGGTATATTTAATGTTGGCTTTGAAATATGATTTTAAAAATCATGCTTCATATTGAAAAGTAGGAGGATAAGGGTTTATGGCTTATAAGAAAATTTCTCGTAATGATGCTTATATGAATGTAGCTAATGTAGAAGATGATGAAGATGTTATTGATCTTCTTGAAATGGCTCGTGCTATTTTAAAACATATTAAATTAATTATTTTACTTTCTGTTGTATTTGGTGCAGCCGGATTTTTTGGAACTAAGTTATTGATTGCTCCAACATATACTGCTAGTACATCAATTTATTTAACTCCTCAGATTAGCGAGAGTGGTTCTTTGGATTATAATTCGCAGATGGCCAATAGTAAACTGGTTACGAATGCGGTAAATTTATTAACTCAAAATAACATTATGTCTGAAGTCGCTAAGGATGTTGGATTAGAAAGTGCTGATAGTGTTAAAAAGTTTGTTAGTGTGACTAATGAGTCTAATACAGAAATTATTACGATTTCAGCTACTACAACAGATCCTAAATTATCTAAGGATATCGCAAATGATACAGTAAGTACGTTTATTCGTACTATGCAGAAGAATTTGAATGTTCGTAATATAGAAGTGGTAGATAAGGCTAAATTGTCTTATATTCCTAGTGGACCGAATGTCAAGAAGAATACTTTGTTAGCTACTATGGTTGGTTTTATACTTGGTTGTGGTTATGCTGTATTGAAGTTCTTATTGGATAATCGTTTACGTAATAAGGAAGAGGCAGAAAAGTATTTGGGTATTCCAGTATTCTGCGAGATTCCTGAATTATAATGGCTAAGTATATTGATTTACATTCTCATATTGCTTGGGGTATTGATGATGGTATGCCTTGTGTTGAGGATGCAGTAAGTTCAATAGAGAATGCTAAAAAGGATGGTATTGTAGGTATTTGTAGTACACCACATTTTATTCCTGGTCAATTAGATGTTCATATCTATAATGAAATGGTGACTCGTCAATTGGAATTAAGAAAGATGAGTCCTATCCCAATTTATTTTGGTGGGGAAGTTATGATGAATAGTGAATTCATTGAAGGATTAGAATTAGATTTGTATCCTACTTTAAATAGTAGTAAATACATGTTAGTTGAATACAATGTTCTTCGTGATATTCATTCGATTGATTATAGAGATGAATGTTTATATGAATTGAAGATGAAAGGCTTTGTTCCAGTACTGGCTCATATTGAAAGATATTTCCATGATGGATTAGATTATGACATTATTGATCATTGGGTAGATATGGGTTGTATTTTACAGATGAATCGTACTTCTATTCTTGGTGTAAATGGTAAGAAAATACAATCGAATGCATTAGAGTTATTGGACAATGGATATTGTGATGTGATTTGTACAGATACGCATAGAGCGAGTGGAAATCGTATTGAACAATTAAGCGATGTGTATTCAGTTGTTTCTAAACGTATTGGTTCTGAGAATGCGGATATCTTATTTTATGAGAATCCTAAATTATTATTGAATAAAAATGTTTTATTAATTGATTGTGATTTAAGAAATGCTTCAGTTCATAAAACACTACACATTTCAAATCGTTCAGGATTAACAAATATTATTTCTGAATTTAGAGAAGGCGTAAGTATTCATTCATTTGAAGGAGTACAAGACGTACAATATGATGGAGGTTATCCTTTATCTGTCATTACCGCAGGTCATAGAGTACCAAATCCTAGTGAAGTATTAGGATCTAAAAGATTAGCTAAATTCTTAAATCAAGCTCGTCAAGAATTCGGATATATTATTATTGACTGTCCACCAGTAGCGGTTGCAAGTGATGCGATTCCATTATGTAATGTAAGTGATGGAGTACTGTATGTAGTTGATGCTAAGATATCAGATAAACGTAAAGTAAAAGCAGCCATTAATGATGTTGAAAGAAATGGTGGTCACGTCATGGGTGTTGTATTAAATAAAGTAGAATCAGCAAGTGACAGTAATTATGGTTATGGCTATGGATATGGTTATGGAGGAGAAGACAATGGTAAAAAGAAGAAAAAGAAATAGTTTTATTATCTTAGCTTCAACTCTATTATTAACTGGATGTGGTAATAGTGAATTAGAAATCTCGCAAAATGATATTCTAGAAGTGGCAAGAGATGATGCGAATGCCACAAAAAAAGGATGTTCAAATGTTTCTGTTCAAGAAGAAAAGAAATATTATACAGTAAGCTTTGATACAAATACTGGATCTTATGAATATAAAATTGGTAAAGATGGTATTATACAAGAAAGAAATTATAAAAGAAGTAATAGTGAAGAAGTTTCTACGACTGAACCTGTAGAGGAAAAGAAGGAAGAAACTAAAGATAAAACTGAGACAAAGAAAGAAGAAAAAAAGGATTCAACTTCTTTTGATGAAAATCAACAAGCAGCTATTGATGCATCATTGGCCAATGCAGGACTTGGACAGGAAGATGTAACAGATATTGGTTGTACTTTAGATGAAGCAACGCAACAATATACAGTTACGTTTATATTCCAAGATATTCATAATACTTGTGTTGTGGATGCGACTGATTTTGTGGTCTTATCTTCTATCCAAGGATGATTTATACTATTTTTGACTGAAAAGGGCAGATATTGTTCTTTTCTCTTTTTTTTAGTACAATAATAAAGATGTGAATTATGGGGTGAATTATATATGTCAAAAATAGGAAAATTAAAAATATTTATTGAATTTGTTTTTTTCTGGATATTAATACAGTTCTTGCAGGCCATGAATATAGCGCGATTTGATGATGAAATCGCTATTAAGTTATGTGCATTATATTTCTTGATGCAGATTCTTATTGGTCGTTATCAAGGGAAAGTATTACTAATGTATGATGAAATACGTTTATTAGTATTAAGCCATGTCGGTTTTTTCTTTGCAAGTTTTCTAGTATTTCCATATTATTCCTTGTCATTTCGAAAATTATATGGTTTTGTGTTCTTAACAATCTTTTTGTTTGTTTTTGCAGGATTTAATTCCAGATATACTCATAAATGGTTTAGAAAGAAATATAAACATAATACTTTAATTGTGGGTGTAGGTCATACAGCTGCACAACTTGCCTTTGTATGTAGAGGAAATAGTTACTCGTTGTTGGATGTACAGGGGTTTGTGAATTGTAAATCATATGGTATTCATCAGGAACAAATTGTTTCTGAGAATGGAACAATAGGAATTGAAGATGTGGATTCATTTATCAAATCACATAATATTGATACGGTATTAATTGCGATACCTGAATTAGAACAGAAGGATTTAAATTCTTTATTTGAATTGTTTAAGAAAAAAGTAGATGTGATTAAGTATTTACCGCAAGTGAATGGTTTAGTTACGTTTGATACTAAGGTTGAAGACTTTGATGGAATTTTAATGATTTCAAATTCTCGTGATGTTAATCAAATTGGATCTTATATTTTAAAACGTCTTATGGATATTTGTGCTGGATTATGTGGAATCTTAATTTTAATTCCATTAACTGTCTTTGTGTTTGTGAAAAACCGTAAAGAAGGAGATAAGGGGCCTATTTTCTTTACGCAAAATCGTATAGGTAAGGATGGCAAAGAATTTAAGATGTATAAGTATCGAACTATGGTTCTTGGTGCGGATAAGATTCTTGAAGAGTTAATGGAAAAGGATCCTGCAATTCGTGAAGAATATACTGTGAACAAGAAGTTGGCAAATGATCCTCGAATTACAAGTGCAGGAATATTCTTGCGTGAAAAGAGTTTGGATGAATTTCCACAATTCATTAACGTTTTACTTGGTCAAATGTCTTTGATAGGTCCTCGACCTTATTTGCCACGTGAAAAAGAAGATATGGGACAATATTATGATGATGTTGTTGCATGTAAGCCTGGTATTACGGGTATGTGGCAAAGTCATGGTCGTAGTGATGTGGACTTTGACCACCGCTTAGTTTTAGATGAATATTATTATCGCAACTGGTCATTCTGGTTGGATGTAACATTGTTATTTAAAACAGTTAAGCAAGTTCTTTATGGAAAAGGGGCTGTATAAGCATGAAAGAACAAAATAAAGCTTTAAGAGGAATTGGAATTGTATTATCTATTCTGTTAGTTGTAGCATCATTTTATCTTTTATATCAATTGATTAAAATTAATGTTTTACCAACTAAATTATTATTCTTGATCACAATAGTATTTGTTTTGTTAGATGCAATATTTGCGTTATTGTTGTGTTATTATACAAGAGCAGTTGTTTCAAAAATAATTTGTGTTGTTATTACTTTAGTACTTATATTTGGTTCTTGTATGGGTGGTTATTATATTTCGAAAACAGGAAGCTTATTGACAAATATTACGAATGTAACGAAACATGCGAAAAATACGGTAAGTGTAGTAGTTAAACAATCAAGTGATATAAAGAATAAGTCACAATTAAATGGTTTATCAGTTGGTACATTGCGTACGATTGGTACTCAAGGATCATCTAAAGCTTTAAAGGAATTAAGTAAAGATGGTATTGTAATGAATCAAAGTGAATATGATAGTTTAAGTGCTATGTTAGAAGCTTTCTATAATGGAGAAGTGGATTCAATTATTATTAATGAATCGAGTCGTAGTCAAATCTTAGATATGGAAAGCTATGCGGATTTTGATAATAATACAAGGGTTGTTTATCAAACTTCTTACAAAGTAGAAAATACAGACAAGGCAAATGCGGTAAGTGATATTACTTCAAAGCCATTTAATGTGTTAATTTCTGGTTCAGATACTCGTGGTGGGTTTGATGAAAATGGTCGTAGTGATGTGATTATGGTAGCTACCGTAAATCCTAAAACTGGTATTATCTTATTAACTTCAATTCCACGTGACTATTATGTTACAACAGCTTGTGATGCAGGTGATGGATGTCAACAAGGAGCTTTAGATAAGATTACGCATACAGGTATTCATGGTACGAATACAACAAAACGTACGGTGGAACAATTATTAGGAATTGAAATTAACTATACATTCAAAGTTGGATTCGATACAGTGACTGACATTGTTGATGCGGTTGGTGGTATTGACGTTAATGTAGAACCAGGCTATGAATGTAGTAACTTCTTACATGCTCCAGGACTTAGTGTACATGCAGGTGTGAACCACTTAAATGGTGAACAAGCATTAGGATATGCTCGTGAGCGTTATGCATATAGTGAAGGGGATCGTCAGCGTACGAAGAACCAACAACAAGTTCTTATGGGAATTGTAAATAAAGTAACAAGCCCTGCAATTGTAACTAACTATGCTTCTATTATGGATGCGATGGCAAATACTTTCTCTACAACAATGTCAAATGAAGAAATTTCGGATTTAATTAAATATCAAATTAACAACAATCCAAAATGGAAGATGGAACAGTATATGGTCGATGGTACAGGTGATACATTAATGTGTGCCGAACTTGGTGATGCAGCTAGTGTCATGGTTCCAGATCAAAGTACAGTTAAGATGGCTAAGGATAAAATTAATGCGGTTTTAGCTGGAAAATCAGCGGATGATGTAAAGTAATATAATGGGGATAGGTTTGCCTATCCCTTTTTTTTGTAGTATGATAATTGGGTCTAAGGAGAGTTTAATATGCGAAAAAATAAGAAGAAACCAAATAGGGTAGGAAAGGTATTTGGAGTCATCTTTTCTATTTTATTAGTTGCTGCAACAATGTATTTGTTGTTTAATTTAGTAAAATTAAATGTTTTACCAACAAAATTATTGTTTTTAGTAACAGTTGTATTTGTGCTTTTAGATTTAATTTTCATTTTATTATTGTGTTTTGCCACAAAGGGTGCTGTGTCTAAAATTATTTGTATTATCTTTACAATAGCTATTGCATTAGGATCATGCATGGGTGGATACTATATATCAAAAACTGGTAATTTATTATCAAATATGACAACTGTATCTTCCAATGCAAAAACAACTGTAAGTGTAGTTGTTAAGAAATCCAGTGATTTGAAAAAGAAGAATGATTTAGCTGGACATAGTATCGGTGTACTACAAAATATTGGAACAGTGGGATCAAAAAAAGTATTAAAGGATTTAAGTAAATCTGGTATTGAAATGAACCAAACACCATATGAAAGTATGACGGATATGTTAGCTGCCTTCTATAATGGAGATGTAGATTCAATTATTATCAATGAATCAAGTCGTGATCAGATTACGGATATAGAAGAGTATGCTGAATTTGATAAGAACACTCGTGTTGTTTATCAAACAAGCTATGAAGTAGAGAATACAGATAAAGCTAATGCAGTAAGTAACATTACTACTACACCATTTAATGTATTAATTTCTGGATCGGATACTCGTGGTGGATTTGATGAAAATGGTCGTAGTGATGTAATCATGGTAGCTACCGTGAATCCTAAAACTGGTACTATCTTATTAACTTCAATTCCTCGTGATTTCTATGTTGAAACAGCTTGTGATGCAGGTGATGGATGTCAACAGGGTGCTTTAGATAAAATTACGCATACAGGTATTCATGGTACGAATACGACTAAGCGTACTGTAGAAAAACTATTGGGTATTGAAATTAACTATACATTCAAAGTAGGTTTTGATACAGTGACTGATATTGTTGATGCCGTTGGTGGTATTGATGTAAATGTTGAACCAGGTTATGAATGCAGTAATTTCTTACATGCTCCAGGATTAAGTGTACATGCAGGTGTGAACCACTTAAATGGTGAACAAGCATTAGGATATGCTCGTGAGCGTTATGCATATAGTGAAGGGGATCGTCAGCGTACGAAGAACCAACAACAAGTTCTTATGGGAATTGTAAATAAAGTAACAAGCCCTGCAATTGTAACTAACTATGCTTCTATTATGGATAGTATGGCCAATACTTTCTCAACAACAATGTCAAATGATGAAATTACTAGTTTAATTAAATATCAATTGAATAAAAATCCGAAATGGAAAATTGAACAATCTATGGTTGATGGTACTGGAGATACACAAATGTGTGCAGAACTTGGAAATGCTGCTTATGTAATGGTTCCAGATCAAAGTACTGTCACAAAAGCAACAAATAAAATTAATGCTGTTATGGAAGGAAAATCAGCAGATAGTGTAGAGTAAGGAATAATCCCTTACTCTTTTTTACATTATAGGTATATAATCTAAATGTGAGGTGTTGTTAAAATGGAAACGTCTGATTATATACAAAATAGAATCAATACAAATATTCGTCACTATGAAGAATTAAGCAAGAAGTATCATAGATGTCATATTGGATTTATGATTGCATGTTTTAGTTGTTTGATTGGAGTGGTTATATTAAGTGTTATTTATTTGATTATACCTGTTATTTGGTTTATTCTTTCATCATGTGTATTGGTATTAGCAGGTCTATTCTTATTATTTTTTGATGTATTAAACAATTATTCTTCTAAGTCATTGGAATATAAGTATAAAGCTAATTTATTGAGTTATGAGAAAAATCTATATCAGGCTAAAGAGAGTGGATTTAAAGGTTTTGCGTTTCGTTGTGAAAGATTTATGTAGTGATTATGGTGGTTATAACAACCGCCATTTTATATGCAGATTTGCCAATTGTAAGGGATTTATTATATAATATGAAATTGTGAGCTATATAAGAGTTTATAGGAGATTATTATTATGCCTAAAAAGGATGTTAAACTTTCACAGAATGTGAATGGTAATGGTAAAAAGAAAAAGAAGAAAAATAAACGACCAATCAGCAAGTTCATGACTATATTCATGATTGTTTGTTTGGCTTTATTGATTTTTCAAATTATAAAATTAAATTTATTACCTGCGAAATTAATAGTATTAGTTTCTTTGGTAATGATTATTTTATGTTTGATTATTTTATTAATATTACACTTTAAAGCTAAAAAGTTTTTGCCAAGAATATTAGCAGGGTTCGTTGCACTTTGCATGTGTGTGGGTCTAGCTTATGGTAACTATTTCATTTATAAAACAGATAATACGTTTGATGTAGTTACAAGTCTTGTGGATAGTAAGGCAACAATGACGTCAATTGTTGTATTAAAAAGTTCTTCAATTAAAAAAGAAAAAGATTTAAAGGGTAAGACAATTGGTACTATTTTAGATATGGATAAAGTAGCGACAAAACGTATGTTAAAGGATTTGGATTCTGACAATATTAAGTATAAAACAAAAGATTATGATGCTTTATTGGATATGATGGCTGCTTTATATGATAATAAAATTGATGCGATTTGTTTAAATGAAAAGTATCGTGATATTCTTCATGAAGCTGATGGATATTTTAATTTTCAAACGGATTCTCGAGTAGTTCATCAAAATGTGCATTATACAAAGGTAGAAAAGAATGATAATCCAAGTGATCCTGTTAATGATATTTCAAAGGATGCATTTACAGTCTTAGTCAGTGGTAATGATTCATATGGTACTTTACAAGATTCAAATACGAGAAGTGATGCCAACTTATTACTTACTGTAAATCCTAAAACTGGAACCATTTTGATGACAAGTATTCCTCGTGATTATTATGTTGAACTTGTTTGTCCGGAAGATGATCCTGAATTAGCTTGTCCAGAAGGTAGTTATGATAAATTAACGCATTCTGGTTTAATGGGTATTAAGAGTACGGAAAAAACTATCGAAAAGGCTTTGGGTATTAAAATTAATTATAATGTTCGAATCAACTTTTCAAGTGTTGTTAACTTGGTAGATGCTTTAGATGGAATTGATTTGGATATTAAAAAGGGTGAAGAAGTAGATATTTTCTATGTAAATAGCCAGCCTGGTTTAAGCGTTGGTAAACATCATGTGGATGGTGAGACAGCCTTAGCTTTTGCTCGTGAAAGACATGCCTATTTGGATGGAGATAACCAGCGTGTGCGTAACCAACAAAAAGTATTTAAAGCTATTTTCAAACGTATAGTTTCACCTAAGATGATTACTAACTACGGTAAGTTTATGGACGCTTTAGCAGTGGCATTTGATACAAACTTGTCTGGTGATGAAATCAGTAATTTTGTTAAGTATGAATTAAACAATATGCCGGATTGGAAGATTGAATCATATGCGATTGTTGCTGAACCGGATTATCAATTCTGTTATCAATCTCAATCTTATGCTTCAGTAGTTCAACAAAATGACATTATGAACGAGGTTGCTAGAAAGAAAATCAAGGCAGTATTAAACGGAAAAAGTTCTACTACAGTAGAAGATCCATCAGGTTATTCGCAGACAGCTAGTGAAGATAATTCGGTAGGTAATACAGAAGAATTACAGAACATGGGAATTCTTAATTCATCTGGTAATGATACTAGTGAAGACGAAGAAGATTATAACTATGATTATGATCAAAGTTATGATGATACAGAATACTACAATCCAGATGATCAATACTCTCAAGAGGATACTTACGAAGAATCGGATTATCAATAAATTGAACTAAAGTGATGCTTTTTGTGGTATCACTTTTTTTCTTAAGATTTTCTTAAGTAGTTGAGTTAAGAAGGTATTCATTTTATAATTGAATCAATTGAGAGGAAGATTGAATATGTTTTGTAAAAATTGTGGGCACGAAATAAGTGATGATGCTAAGTTTTGTTCAAACTGTGGAACAAAGGTAGAAGTCGATAAAGATATTGTTGTACCTGTTGCAGTCGTGGATAAGATTGAAGAAGAAGTTAATCAATCTGAAGTTGAAACGAATAAAGAAGAATCAGTAAATGAGAATGAATCAACTACACCAGTCAAAGAATGGTACTACGTATCGAACAATGACTCTAAAGGATCATTCAGTATAGATGAGATGAAGGCTAAGATTACTTCTGGTGAAATCAATGGTAGTACTCTAGTATGGAAGGCAAGTATGAAAGACTGGGAAAGACTAGAGAATACGGAATTAAACGAATTTATTTCTACTTCATCATCTTCAAATGATTGGTATTATGTAGAGAATAATGATTCTAAAGGTCCTTTTAGTGAATCAGACATGAAGGGATTTATTGATAGTAGTGTATTAACTGGAAATAGTTTTGTATGGAAAACAGGCATGCAAGATTGGCAGAGATTAAAGAATACGGAGCTTGCAGGTAATGAAACAGTGCATGTAGAACCAAGCTTTTCATTTACTACAGGAGTTGTAAAAGAAAAGAGTATTGGACTATGTGTAGTATTAAGTCTAGTTACTTGTGGCATTTATAGTATTTATTGGCTATATACAATCGCACATGACTTAAATGATCTATGTGAAAGTCAAAACCAAGAAAAAGGTGCTGAACCAGGACTTGTTGTTGTTTTAAGTATTGTGACATGTGGAATCTACTTACTATACTACTTGTGGAAGGCTGGCAAGATGGTTTCAAGTCTTACAAGAAGTAATGGACATCATCCAAGTGATGATAGTATTGTGTTAATGGTATTATCTATACTTCAATTATCTTTAGTATCCTATTGCATCCTTCAGAGTCATATTAATGGTTTCGCAAAAGACTAAATATTTAGGAATAGTTCTCATACTATTCCTTCTTTTATTATTCTATAAATGCCCATTTCAATTCATTACAGGCTTGCCATGTCCAGGATGCAACATGAAAACAAGCCTGTATTATCTTCTGAAAGGAAATATTCAATTATCTTTGTATTATCATGTTCTATTAATACCAACACTAATTTGTGGCGTTCTATGCCTGTTAAAACCTGAGAAAACAAAAATGATATTAATCATTTGGTGTACACTCATGATTGTGTATTATATTTATCGAATGATTCTTTATTTTCCAAATAGTCCAATGATCTATTCAAAAAATAATTTGATTTATTTACTATTTAGACACGCATAATGTCAATTAATGATGTAACTTGAAATTATAAAGGAGGACATACTTATGTCAAACATATATTTTACAGTTACTGGATTACATCATTATTATGGAGATTCATTTCTAGAAAAAGAAATGATTGTTTATTTAAAGAAAGAAAAAGATAATGAATATGATAAAGAAGCCATTAGTGTAAACCTTGCAGGACTAGGAAAGATTGGTTATGTAGCCAATAGTCCTTATACAGTACTTGGAGAAAGCTATAGTGCAGGAAGATTGTATGATAAAATCAGTGAAGAAGCGAGTGGTAAAGTTAGATTCATATTAGACCAAGGAGTTATTTGTGAGTTTATTGAGTAATGATCTATTCTAAGCATTGAATGCTACCTAATCCAGTAATTACGAATATACACACCTTCAATTGTAAGATGTATTTGTGGAAAGTTAAATTCTATTAATTTTGCGAATTGAAGGCTTTTTTATATGTGATTGATAATGGATTCTTGATTACTTGGTCAATGATAGTTTTTAATGTGTAATAAAAGTCACTACAAAAAGCGAATATTTATATATTTTAGTACATAAAGAAAACTTTTCTTATATAAATACATTATATTGACAATAAAATACACGGATGATATTATAATGATGTCATGACAACATTACCTATAGAAGGAGAGTGATTATGGAAAATATAAAATTAAACAATGGAATATTAATGCCTGGTATTGGATTCGGAACATGGAAGATTAAAGACTACAATCAAGTAATAGATGTTGTAAAAAATGCTATAGAAGTTGGTTATAGACATATAGATACTGCAAGTGTTTATGGAAATGAAGAAGCAATAGGAATAGCATTGAAAGAGAGCTGTGTTCCAAGAGAAGATATTTTTGTAACAACAAAGTTATGGAATAGTGTAAGAGGGTATAATGAAACAATATGTGCTTTTAATGAGAGTTTAAAAAAATTATAATTAGAATATATTGATTTGTATTTAATACACTGGCCGTCACCATTGGAATTTAGAGACTGTTATCAAGAAAAAAACATTGAAACTTATCAAGCTTTAGAAAAGTTATACTCACAAGGTAAAATTAAAGCTATAGGTGTTAGTAATTTTTTAAAACATCATATTGAGGAATTAAAAAATTTTGTATCAATTCCAATTGCTGTGAATCAAATAGAGTTTCATCCTTATTACTATGATCAAGAGACAATAGAGTATTGCAAACAAAATGATATTATTATCGAAGCATATAGTCCATTAGGGAGAGGAGAAATATTAAAGGATAATACTATTGCTGATATAGCAAAAAAATATAATAAGAGTCCTGCTCAAATATGTATTCGATATGCAATTGATAATCAGATTGTGCCGTTACCGAAAACAATATCAAAACAGAGAATGATTGAAAATTTAAATGTATTTGATTTTAACTTAATGAAAGAAGATATAGATAAAATTAGAAATTTATCCAAAGATGATAAAAAAATTGGTTCAAATCCAGATACAGCTGATTTTTAAAAATTTATGAAAATTTATTTTGGTCTATCTTAGTATAGAAAAATGGAGATTAGAATGAAAGGATTATTATTAGTAACACATTCTAATATGTGTCAAGGAATTAAAGAAAGTTGTGAAATGATTGTTGGAAATCAGAATAATATGAAGACTGTTTCTTTGAAAGAAGAAGGTGTCGAAATTTTCAAAAATGAATTAGAATCAACTTTAAACGATATGTTGAAAATGTATTCAGACATTATTATTCTGACAGATATTCCAAATGCTACACCATATAATGAATGTTATAGATTTAAATTAAGTCATGAAAAAGATAATATATTTATATTGTCAGGAATGAACTTAGCAATGGTGATTGAATTAGCTATTTATAGCTCATCAGATATGGAAGTAGAAGAGTTACTAACACAAGTATTAGAAACAGGGAAAATGTCTATTTTAAAAGTATGATTAGAAGTAGTATTTACAAAATTAATTTAGCATAAGATGTCATGACAACGTAACAACATAACATTGATATGAGAGAGGTAAAATTATGTCACTAAGTTTAGTAAGAGTAGACGATCGTTTAATTCATGGGCAAGTACTACTTATGTGGACGAAAGTTCGATTAGGTGATGCAATCATATTACTAGTTGACGATAAACTTGCAAACGATCAGTTTTTAAAAACAGTATTTATTAATGCAGGAAATGGATTGGGGAAAAAAGTTTATATTTTTACTGTGGATGAAGCAGTTGAAAAAATCCCGAAAGCTTTAAATGGAAAGAAAAACTATTATCTAATATCAAAGAAAATTGAACAACTCTATGAATTGAAAAAAAGAGGTGTTGACTTTGGAGATGAAATTATTTTTGGAACCGCTAGTAAAGCTGAGGGAACAGAAAAAGTTTATAACAATATTTATCTATCACCTAGAGATATTGAGTATTGTGATTTTTTGGAAGCTAAAGGTATTAAAATTTTATTTAAGTTAATTCCAGATGAAAAAGGATTGACGTTAAGCGACGTAAAAACAAATTACAAAGGAGGAAAGTAATATGGAAGTAAGTGTTTTACAAGCGGCTTTAATAGGTATTTCATGTTGGTTAGGAAGTGTTGAAAATTCGCAACCTTTAGGTGTAGCTTTTTCAGACGCTATGTCTAAACCTATTGTTGGAGGAACAGTTGTAGGATTGATTTTAGGTGATGTTGTTACAGGTGTTACAATTGGTGCTGCTGTTCAAGCAATGTATTTAGGACAAGTGTTGATAGGTGGATTAGCAACTGCGGATATGGCGTTTGTATCATATCCATCAATTGCATTGGCTATGTTGGCAGGGGCAGATGCGAATGTTGCGGTTACTTTAGCGGCTACAGTAGGAGTTCTAGGTGCAGCTTTATTCACAGGTTATGAGATCTTGGCTTCAGTATTTTATCAGTTAGGAGATAAATATATTGCTGAGAATAATATTAAAAAAATGAAAATTGCCTATATGGTGTTACCACCTATTACAAGTTTCATTCTTAGATTTGGTATTACTTTTACAATTGTTATGTTAGGAAGTAATTATGCTGCAACATTATTAGCTGCTATTCCTCAAATTGTTTTACATATAGCTGGAGTTTTAGGTGGTGTATTACCTGCTGTAGGTATTTCAATTTTGATAACATATACATTAAAAGATTACAAGTTCATTATTTTCTTTTTGATTGGAATGATTTGTATCACATTCTTGAATTTAAATATGGTTGCTACTGCAGTAACTGGAACTTGTTTAGCAGTTATGTATTATATGTATACAGCGAATAATAATAATAATCAAGTTGAATCAATTAATCAAAATATTGAAGAGGAGGATGAACTACAATGAGCGATAATATGAGTACTAACGAATCTACAAAATTAACAAAAAAAGAAGTAGATAAAATCTGGTGGACTTGGTTTAAATATGCATTAACGGTATTTGGCTATGAAAGATTACAAGCTCCTGGATTTACGCTTTCAATGTTACCAATATTTCAAAAGTATTATGGTAATGATAATGAAAAAATGGTTGCTGCTTTAAAACGCCATGCAGTTTTCTATAATACAAATATTAATGTTGGTGGAGTAGTTAATGGGATTGTTGCTTCTATGGAAGTAGAAAAAGCTAATGGTGCTGATATTAGTAATGATTTAATTCAAAATATTAAAGTAGGATTAATGGGTCCTTTGGCTGGTATTGGAGATGCTATTACTCAAGCTACTGTACCACCTATTGTTTTAAGTATAGCAATTGGATTATCAGCAAATGGTAGTATTTTAGGTGCTGTATTTGCAATTGTTGTTCTTTATGTGTATGCGATGCTTTTAACAAGATTTACGTTTATGCAAGGATATAAATCTGGTCAGGAAGCTATTCATAAATTATTAGGTAAGCAAATGGCAAAAATCCAGGATGCAATGTCAGTGTTAGGACTAACAGTTGTAGGAGCCATTACTGCAAGTTATGTTAATTTTACTATTACTGCTCAATACACAAGTAAATATAGTACGATTAATTTCCAAGAAGTATTAGATGGTATTTTCCCTAAGTTAATTCCAATGTGTTTAGTATTATTAGGATTCTATTTACTAAAGTTTAAAAAATTTAGTGCAATTAAGTTAATCGGAGTTTACTTAATTATTTCTATTTTGTTAGGCTTGATTGGTATTGTTTAAAAATGATAAAAGTAATCTTTTGTGATTTAGATGATACTTTGTTAACTCCCAAAAAAAAAGATGTTAAGATAACTGACATAGAAGCCATACGTAGATGGTTAGAACGAGGAAATCAATTCGTAATAGCTACAGCTCGTCACCATACATTTTTAAATAAAATCACAGATAAAATGGGAGATTTTGATTTTGATTATATAGGTTGGAATGGTGCTGAAATTGTCTTGAAACAAAAAACGGTTAAATTGCTGCCTTTTACTAAAAATGACGTTATAGATATATACAGAAATATGGAAAAATTTAAAATGTATATAAAAGCCACAAATATTAATAATGAATATATTTTCGAAAGTGCAAATACATATGTTGAAAATCTTTTTCTGAATGAACCATGTGAAATTTCAAATCAAAGTTTAGATGAATATTTGAATGAAGATAATCCTCCTATTATTCATATAAATTATATATTTCCAAATAAAAATCTACATCAAGAATTTTATGATGAATATCTCAAAAATAGAAAAATTAATAAGGAATTATATAGCTGTAAGATTACTTCAGAATTTAGTTATGATATTAATGTCAAAGACGCAACTAAAGAAATGGGTATTCAAAGTTATCTTAAACTTAATCGTATCCCAATAGATCAAATTGCATCGATTGGAGATAGTTTAAATGATATAGGAATGTTTAAACTTTCAAAATATAGTTTCTGTATGAAACACGGAAATGAAGAAGCAAAATCTATATCAAGTTATGTTATTAATGGGGTGAATGAAGCTATAGAAATAATAGAAAGGTTGAATGAATATGAACAATAAATATATTTTTTTAAAGCCAACATTCTTTAATGCATTATGGGGAGATGGATCAATCCTAAAAAAATATAATGTAGATAAGTATATTCCAGAAGAAACAGATAGAAATACAATTGCTGGTTTAGGAGCTTTTAGTGGATTGTCTAGTGATGCTAATGAGATATTAAATGGTGATTACAAAGGAAAAAAATTAAATGAACTTTATGATGAACATCCAGAATTATTTGGTACTCCATCAACGCTGAAATGGGAACATATTCCAGTCTCTATGGGGATAGGTTATGCTTGTTCTGATCTTAGTATTCAAGTTCATCCAACAGAAAATTATGCATTGAAAGAATTAAATTGTCACGGAAAAAGTGAGAGTTGGTATATTGTTGATTGTCCACATAATTCAAATATTGTTATGGGCCATAATGCTAAAACTATGAAAGAATTGGAAGATTATATTGATAAAAAGGATTGGGAAGGATTATTAAAGCGATATCCAATTATGCCTGGATCATTTTATAATATTCAAGCAGGAACATTACATGCGATTCAAAAAGGAACTATGTTTATGGAAGTTTGTAATCCTTGTCCAGTAACGTATAGATTCTATGATTATGACCGTTTGGATAGAGATGGAAAAAAACGTCAATTAGATATCGAAAGAGCAAAGGAAAATATTTTGATTCCATTCGTTTGCCAAAATACATATTACCGGTACAGAAATGATAAAGGTGTTACAGAAATCAATTTAACAGATAATGAAAATTTTTCTGTATATAAATATGTTATTGATGGTGAAGGAAAATTACTAATGCCAAAACCTTATTTAGGTGCATTTGTAATCGAAGGAACTGGTGAAATAGATGGTATTCCATTAAAAGCAGGGGATTGTTTATTAATCACTGCTGAAGTTAAAGAATTAAAGTGGAAAGGAGATATGACAATTTTAGCTTATAGTGGATAAGTGTTGTCGTTAGTATAATTTATGTACGAAGTAGAAAATAGAGTTCCTAATTTTGATTTATATCCTGTTAAAACAATGAATGATATAAAAGCAAATGTTGGTGTTGATGAAATTGTAAAAACAATTAAAAACCAAATCAATAAAGATAATTATATTATTTGTTTTGATTATTATTATGGAATTAATGAGAAAGTCATTAAAGATATAATTGAAATGTTAAATCCAACTTCATTGTTTGATTCGAATTTTGCAAAATATAGTGAAGATATTGTACAAGAAAAATTTGGTACATTTATTACAGAAGATAGGGTTAACGGAGTTTTTAGTATAGCAAAGATCATTGATTATTTTGATCAAAAAAAGATACAAGAGTTAAGAAATAAAATTAAAGAATCTAAAGGTTTAACAATTTTATATGGTGTCGGAGCTAGTCTAATCACTAGAGGGGACTTATTGGTTTACGGTTCAATAAGTTATCAGACAATCAAAGATAGATTTCAAAATGGTTTGACTAACTGGGGGGCTAATAATCCTGAAGAAGAGTATTTAAGAAAAGAAAAAAGATTTAATTTCTTAGAAAGTCGAGTGTTAGATAAACATAAGAGGAAAATGCTGAAAGAATGCGATTTTATCATAGATTGTAATAAAGACAATCAGTTTGTAATGATTACTCAAAAACAGTTTGATAAAATTGTAAATAAATTTTCAACTAGTCCATTTAAACCAATTCCAATTTTTATGAAAGGCGTATGGGGCGGACATTGGTGTCAAAAAGTTTTAAATGCAGGATTGGATTTGGAAAATACTGCTTGGGGAATTACTGGTTTTTTAGACTGGCAAGCTGTTGCTGTAGAACTTGAAAATGGAATTTTTGAGTTTCCTTCAACAGATTTAATACAATATAATCCAAAAGGAATACTAGGAAGAAAAATATGGTATTTGTATGGATATCGATGCCCTTTACATGTGAATTTTTTAGATACTTGGGGAGGAGGAAACTTAAGTTTACAAGTACATCCAACAATAGCTTATGCTCAGGAGGAGTTTAACTCTTCATGGGGACATTACGAAAGTTACTATATGCTTGATACATGTGAAGATAGTTCTGTTTATTTGGGTACAAAAGATGGAGTGAAGTTAGATGATCTCGTTGATGCTTTTGAAGAAGCACAAAGAAGTGGAAATTTTGATGATGAAAAATATATTAATCATTTCAAAATGAAAAAACACGATCATGTTTTTATTCCAGCAGGAACAATTCATTCATCGGGTAAAAATACATTAACATTGGAAATTGATATGTTTTGTTTTACTACTTTTAAACTATGGGATTGGGGTCGATTAGATTATGATGGCAAACCTCGCCCGATTAATATTGATCATGGTAAACATGTAATTCAAGAAGAGTTCCAAACTTCTATGATTAAAGATCAATTCATTTCAAAAAAACAAGAAATTGATTCTGGATTTGGATGGAAAAAAGAGCGTAGTGGATGTATGCCATTTGAAGCACCTATGGAAGTTAATAGATACTGGTTTACAAAGGCAGTACACTTTGATCCTAATGATTGTATCATGATTCATGTGCTTGTAGAAGGCGAAGAGGCAATTATTGAAAGCTTGGATAACAAATTCGACCCAATGATCATTCATTATGCTGAGGCTGTATTCATTCCACCTGAAGCTGGTCAATATATCATAAAACCATTTGGATTATCAAAAGATAAAGAATGCGCTGTATTAGAAATTTATATGGATATTTAAGGGGAATTTATATGTACGAAAAAATTAATGAAAGAAGTCCGAATTTTGACTTACATCCGGTGTTTTTAGTAGAAGATACTGAATCTTGGAAAGGATATAAGCAAATAGTTAATGTAATTCAAAATGAAATATCAAAATTTGGTGATTGTATTGTTGTTATTGATTCATACTATGATATTAATCATATAGAAATAAGAGAGAATTTGGTTAAACAGTTAAATCCTTGTTTGATTATTAATACAAGTGATTTAATGCCATCACTAAATGAACTGCATAATAGATTAGATCGATATATGACAAACGATAGAATCAATGGAGTATTTGCTATAGGAAACTTAGAGGAGTATTTTGACGAAAAGAAAGTGAAAATGGCTCAAGATGATATTAAAAAATCAAAAGGGCTAGTCATTGTTTATGGAATTGGAGCTAGCAGGGTTGTCAAAGGCAATATACTGATTTACAATAATATCACTATTCAAAGAATTAAAGATGGATTTTTCGGCAAACTAGAAAATTGGGGTATGAAAAATCCTGATGAAGATCCTTTAACAAAGGAAAAGATATTTAACTTTGTCGAATCAAAGTATTTTGATAATCATAAACGCCACATTTTTGATGAAATGGATTTTGTTATTGATGGAGATGATGTAGATAATCCTATTATGACAACAGGAGATGATTTTAGAAAAGCATTAAATTATTTTGCGACACATCCTTTTAAATTAGAACCATTCTTTAATAGAGGCGTTTGGGGTGGACATTGGTGTAAAGATGTTTTAAATGGAGGATTAGACAAAGAGAATACAGCGTGGGGAATGACAGGCTGGATGAATTTTCAAAATGCTATTGCTAAATTGGGATCAAATGAATTTAGAATTGTTGGTAGAGATATTGTTCAATATCAACCAATTTCTTTCCTTGGTAATCAGAATTTCTTTTGGTTTGGCTATAATTGCCCTGTTGGATGTGACTTTTTAGATACTTGGGGAGGTGGAAATCTAAGCTTGCAGGTTCACCCAGATATTGCATATTCTCAGGAAACATTTAATTTTCCTTTTGGACATTATGAAAGTTATTATATGTTAGATACATGCGATGAAAGCTGTGTATATCTAGGAACAAAAGAAGGTGTTAAATTAGATGAGCTTGTCGATGCTTTTAAAAGAGCTCAAGAAACAGGAGAGTTTGATGATGCAAAATGGATTAATTGTTTTCCGATGAAAAAGCATGATCATATTTATATTCCAAGCGGTACAATACATGCCTCTGGAAAGAATACATTAGTTCTTGAAATTAATCCAATAGGATTTCAGACTTTTAAATTATGGGATTGGGGAAGAATTGATGCTGATGGAAAGCCTCGTCCAATTAACATAGAGCATGGATCCAAAGTGATTCAAGAAAGATATCAGACAAACTTTGTTAAGGAACATTTAATTTCTAAAAAAAGTGAAGTAGCTAGAGGAACGGGTTGGCGCAAAGAACATAGTGGAACAATGGAATATGAGCTACTGAAAATCGACCGGTATTGGTTTAATGAACCAATATTCTTTGAAACTAAAGATCATGTGAAACTTCATGTATTAGTAGAAGGTGAAGAAGCTTTGATTGTAAGCCCGTATGATGAATTTGAACCAATTGAATTGCATTATGCTGAGGCATTATATATTCCAGCTAGTATAGGTCAATACATTATTAAACCTAAAAATGAAGGTGATGAATTAGCAATTCTAGAGTGCTATATGGATATGGGAAATGCATATAAATAGTTTTTTAAGATTAAAAGGGTGCAAAATCACCCTTTTTTAAGGGAAGTTTAAATGTTTGTTTTAAATTTAAAATGTTACAATATATAAAGAAGATGGAGTGAAAAGTTATGAGATATATTATAGATAAAAGTCTACCATTGCCACTATATTATCAATTAAAACAAATCATTATTAATTCGATTGATGATAATATATACAAAGAAGATGAAGCTATTCCTACTGAAAGGGAATTAATTGAAAAATATAACGTCAGTAGGACGACCGTTAGACAAGCATTAAATGAACTGTGTACTGAAGGATATTTGTATAGAAAAAAAGGAGTAGGAACATTTGTATCTTCAAAAGAGCAAAAGGATAACCAGCATGATATTATCAGTCCATCAGTATATAAAACTGATAGAGTTATTAATCGTAACGGTTTTGTTTGCAAAACAAAATTTGTAAAATGTGGCGTTGTAGAGGCAAGTTCAGATGTTGCTAGGCAATTAAAAATAGAAACAGGTGATCATGTTTGGTATATGGACCGAATTCGTTATGCAGATAAAAAAGCCGCATCTTTTTCGAGATCATATATAAGAAAAGATTATTTGTTGGACTTTGAAAGAGATGCAGAAGATGCCGCACAAAATTTTTATAAGTATTTAGATTCTAAAGGCTTAGTTGTTACTACAATTAAGGAAAAATTAATTCCAGGATGGGCTGATAAAGAAGCTAGAGAAGTATTAGAAATAGATAAAGCTACACCTATTTTAATCATACAGGATACTGGATTTACAGAAGATGGAACTGTCATTGAATATTCCGTTTCTACATTAGATGTGTCATTTATAGAGATGATTGGTACATTTAAACGCGGATAAAAGCATGAATAGATATATCATATTTGATATGGACGGGGTAGTAATTGATAGTGAAGGTTGGTATTTGAACTTATTGAGAAATTTTTTGAGTAATAATAATTTTAATATCCCTGATAAAGTCTTGATGGAAACAATCGGATTAGATATGATACATGTGTTTAAAAGAATTGAGTCTTATATATCTGGAAATGATATTGAAAAACTTATAGAAAAATATTTAGATTATATTAAATCGTCTGGAGAACCAGATTATTTGAAAATTGCTTTTCCAAATGTAAAGGATTGTTTTTACAAATTACATGATTTAAATATTGATATCGTCATAGCTTCGTCTTCCCCTAGAAATGTGATAAAAAAAGTGTTAGAAAAGCTCGACTTAAATCGATTTGTAGAGTTTTATATTGGCAGAGAAGATGTGAAGAACACAAAGCCTGATCCAGAAATCTATAATGCAATTCTTAAAATAAAAAAAGGAAAACCGTTGTTTGTTGTGGAAGATAGTGAGTTTGGTATAAAGTCTGCAAAGATGGCAGGACTTAAGGTTGTTGCTTTCAATTCGAAAATATATAACTTAAATCAAAAAGAGAGTGATTATATAGTAACTGATCATAATCAGATTATTTGCTTAATTTAATTGTATTTTATTCACGAGATGCTAGTTTTAAGGACTACAATAAGTACTTGAATGTATCTTGCGTTAAATAGTTATAAAAAAGATTGTAGATTACTGTTCTACAATCTTATCTAAACTATGAATGAATTCTACAACCATCTTACGCTTAATATCATCGATTTTAACGAGTTTATTTAACGCCTCAATTTCGTCTTCATTATCTAGACAAACGATTTCTCGTCTTAGTCTATCGATTTCGTCTTCTAAACGATTCTGTTCTTTAATATATTGTTCATGAACAGCTTTAATTTGATTGTATAATTGATTATCCATGTTTACACCGCTTTCTTTAATCATCATAT
>OLPQ01000665.1_pt1 | contig 28464 bp, 22 predicted proteins | sample 1672451 | NCBI WGS metagenome assembly OLPQ01 (sample SAMEA3136687, study PRJEB25190) | human gut metagenome | biome: human gut; feature: human-associated habitat; material: faeces | place: Austria | collected 2013
AGCTAAAACAAAATGGATGCCTCCCTCTAAGTTCAGGGAAGCATCCATGATGAAAAGCTAATTATTCAATTTTGAGCCGGTGTCCAGAAAACTGGGTACATATCAATTTGGATGTAGCTTTTTTGTTTTACAGTTTTACATGTTATCAGTGCGGCCCTTTTTGTGGCATAATAAAGCCACGAAAGGAGCTGAGCTTATGCCCGAAATTATCCCAATTCGTGATCTGAAAAATACCAATGCGATTTCGCAGCGCTGCCACAAAACGCAGGAACCCATCTTTGTGACAAAAAGCGGTTATGGGGGATATGGTTATCATGAGCATAAGGGCTCCTCGGATGTTGTCCGGGGAGTTTTTATTTATATCGTCTCGTGTATTTTTCTTGGCACATTGCTGATTATATCGACTATTATAACAACAGCAGAATTCAAGCTAAAACAAAATGGATGCCTCCCTCCACATTCAGAGAAGCATCCATGATGGATTCTTAAGGCAATACCGCATAATTCTAAGTGCCGATACGGCGAGCGAGGTGCGGCAGCTGCTAAGCCAAAAGCGCAGATAATACTGGATGTCTTATCGAGCATTTTGGCAACGCAGATGCCGTGCCGCAGCCGCCGGAGCGGTGCTTGAGCCGTTAGGCGGGAATTGTGCGGTATTGCCTTAATTATTCGATTTTTACCCGTGTCCAGAAAACCGGGTACATATCAGTACGGGACGGCAGCTTTGCTTTTATTGGTTTGCTCTTTTTATAAAAAACTATGATTACAGCGGCATATAGTCAAAATCAATGCGGCCAAGGGCAACGTTGGCACCGGCCACCTGCACTTTGACGGGGTCGCCCAGCATCCAGCGTTTTCCGGTCAGCGGGTCCAGAATGCTGACGCCCTCCACCACAGTGGCTTCGCCCTTGCAGAGCTGTGCAGCAGGCACAAAGCCCTCTACGGTGTTTTCCAGCGCCACAAAAATGCCGCGCGGTGTTACACCTGCCACGGTGCCGGTGTAGACTTCGCCCAGGTGGTTGTGCATATACTCGGCCTTGTACAGGTCCTCCACATCGCGCTCAATGCGCACGGCGGAAACTTCCTGGCGGCTGGACTGCTCGCTGGCATGGGTGGCAAAACCGGTATAATCCTTGATGAGCTCCTGCTCCGGCTTGCCCACCAGCATATCCGTCAGGATGCGATGGATGGCAAGGTCCGGGTAACGGCGAATGGGGCTGGTAAAGTGGGCATAGTCTGCCAGCACCAGGCCGTAATGGCCTTTCGGCTCCGGAGAGTAGCGAGCTTTCTGCATGCTGCGCAGGATACCGGTGTGGACCGGGATCTGGATGGGCTGGCCGCGGGTTTCGTCCAGAATGGCAGAAAGCTCCAGCTGGGTGGGCACTTCCCCGGCAAAGTGGACGTTCAGGCCGCAGGCTTTCAGGGTGTTGCTCAGCTTTTCCATGCGCTCGGCATCGGGGGCTTCATGGATACGGTACACAAACGGCACATGATGGGTACGGCCCGCATTGGCAGCGCACTGGTTGGCCAGCAGCATGAACTCTTCGATCATGCACTCCGACACACCGCGGGTGCGCTTGACGATATCCACGCAGCGGCCTTCCTCGTCCATGACCAACTTGGCTTCGTCGGATTCGATGTCCATCGCGCCGCGTGCTTTGCGCAGAGCCAGGCGCTTTTCGTACAGCTCGGTCATCGCGGGCAGCTGAGCCATAACGTCTTTATATTTCGTCACCAGAGCCGGGTCATTGGAGCCGTCCAACAGAGCGTTAATTTCTTTATAAACGCCCTTGACACGGCTGCGGATGACGCTCTTGACGAACTGATAGCTATGGATATTGCCGCTTTCATCCAGCTGCATCAGGCAGGAGAACGCCAGGCGCTCCTCCCCTTCATTGAGGCTGCAGATGCCGTTGGAAAGCTGTGTGGGCAGCATGGGGATGACTTTATCCGCGTAATAGATGGAAGTTGCGCGCTCATAAGCTTCCTTATCCAGCGCGGTGTCCGGGCGGACATAGTGGCTGACATCCGCAATATGAACGCCCAGCTCATAGCCGCCGTTCTGGGTCTTCATCAGGCTGATGGCGTCGTCGATATCCTTGGTCTCGGCAGAGTCGATGGTAAAGATCGGCAGACCGCGCAGGTCGGCGCGGTGGGCAGCTTCGGCGGGGTCAATGAGAGCGTTATCATATGCGTGAGCTTCGGCCAATACCTCCTCCGGGAATTCCTGGCGGACATCACGGCCATACAGCACAGCCTTGGCGCACTCTGCTGCGCGGTCGGAAGTGCCGAAGCGCTCGGCAACAGCGCAGCGGTGGTCCATATGGCGCTGGCCGCGGTTGGTCAGGATAGCACCGACCTTATCCCCCAGCTGTGCGCCGTTGACGCCTTTTTTATCCAGCACAATGCGCACATCACGGCAGCCGTCCGGCTCCACGGCAAGGCGGCCGTCCTCAGTCAGCACAATGGTACCGGCAAAGGTGTTGTGCGGGGTGGTCACCTCCACCACTTCACCCTCGGCGCTGCCCTCCACACGGGGGTGGTCGAACAGTTTGATGATGATTTTATCCTGCGGCATAGCACCATGCAGGGCGCGGCCGGGAATAAAGATATCGCCGGTGCCGTCATCGCGGGACGCAAAGCCGAAGCGGGCCGCCAGCTTGACCAGTGTGCAGGGAATGCCAGCGGGGGCATCGGTATTTTCCATCACGGCAAAGCCCGGAACATAGGTACCGTTGCGGGCGGACAGCATACCGGTAGCTACCATGCCGGTTACGGTGTTGCGCAGGCGGGAATTATCCACCTGCAAAGCATTCTGCAGTTCACGCAGGGTCTGGGGGCGGTGCTTGCACGCCGCAAGAATATTTTTCTGTAATGGTGTCATGTTTTCTCCTTTGGGTTGGGCACAGGCAGCGGCCCATGCCTTTGTTTTTACTCCTCGTTTACGTCACCCTGCCACCCGGCAGAGTCCTTCCATAGCAGGCGTGGCCTTTGGTTTCGCGGCAGCTCCTGCACCATTGTGACCTTTTTATTTTTCCCATAAAAAACGACCCGCGGTATTGGGCGGGTCGTTGACGGTTCCTGAATAAGGGAAAGCGGAACGCCAACAAAATTGGCCAGACCGTTCTCCTTTCATTCAATTACAAGCGGGCGCTCAGCACACCAACCAGCAGCGTAGCTACAAAGAAAACAGCGCCGCAGATTTTGGTCACTTTGGCCAGCTTGGCATCCAGGCCACGCTCGCGGCCGGCAGCCATAAAGCTGCTATCACCCATAATGGCAGCAGACAGGCCCTGCCCTTTCTGGGTCTGGGACAAAGTGAACACAACGATCAGAACCGAAACAATGATCAGCACAACGCCGAACGCGATTTCATAAGCGGTCATGGATTAACAGCAACTCCTTTTCAGGCCACAGCCAAAACGGATGTTTCGGCCTGCCCTAACTCTCATACAGGTTATAATATAACATACCAAAAAGCAAAATGCAAGAACTTTACCCTGTCTTGTGCAGAAAAAGATTGCATTGCCTTTTTTGCTCCTTACAGACTCATCTGCTCGGTCGTGTCCTCCTGGCGGAGCAGCGCGCCGGCTGCGGGCAGGGTGCGCACGCGGTAGCGGTGCGGGTCTTTCAGTTCCAGCCCCGCCGCCAGGCGCACTTTGGCGATTCGGGCGTTCTTTTTCAGCGTTACCATGTTGATACCGGCGGTATCGCGGGTAGCCTTTTCGGGAATCAGCGCACTGCCGACCAGGATCAAGCGTGGGCCACCGGTGCCGCCGCTGGTGAAGACGGCCAGCTCGGTTTCTTCCTCAATGTGCAGCATTGCGGCAAGTTCTTCCTTATCGCTATAGGCTTTCAGCAGCTTGCGGCGGTTCTGCTTGGTCATATAGCTGGCCAGCGGGATCTTTGCACACTTGCCGTTCTGGTAGAAGAACAGCATGTAACCACGGTAATCGACTGTGACCGTCATGAACAGCGGCACTTCGCCCTCTTCCATTTCCAGCTTGGAAGCGACATAATCACCCAGCACGCTGGCCTTGGTATCTGCAAATTCCGATGCGCGGGATTTGTACACCTGGGCATGGTTGGTAAAGAAGAGCAGCTCGGCGCTGTTGGTAGTCTCTTTGGTATAAACCACCTCGTCGCCGTCTTTCAGCTTTTGCTCGCCAGACATGCGCAAGCTCTGCGGGGTAATTTTTTTGAAGTAGCCTTCCCGCGTAAAGAACACCGTGACCGGGTAATCCGGGATCTCGTTCTGCTCATCGGCAGCAGAATCGTCCGGCAGGTCGTACAGAATTTCCGTTTTGCGGGGGCTGCCATACTTTTTGGCAACATCGCCCAGCTCGGTCATAATGATCTTGCGGATGCGGGCGGGGCGTTTGAGAACATCTTCCAAGTCTGCGATTGCCTTTTCCAGTTCCTCAATTTCCTCGGTGCGTTTGAGGATATACTCACGGTTGAGGTGGCGCAGCTTGATTTCCGCCACATACTCAGCCTGCACTTCGTCAATGCCAAAACCGATCATCAAGTTGGGCACAACCTCGGATTCTTCCGCAGTGTTGCGCACAATTTCAATTGCCTTATCAATATCCAGCAGGATAGCTTCCAGGCCGCGCAGCAGGTGCAGACGCTTTTGCTTGCCCTGCAGATCATAGTAGGTGCGGCGGCGCACGCATTCGGAGCGGAATGCGATCCACTCCAACAAAATCTGGCGCACGCCCAACACGCGGGGCTGGCCGCCGATCAGCACATTGAAGTTGCAGGCAAAACTGTCCTCCAGAGGGGTTGCCTTGAACAGACGCACCATCAGCTTGTCCGGGTCCTGGCCGCGCTTGAGGTCGATGGTCAGTTTCAAGCCGTTCAGGTCGGTTTCATCACGCATATCGCTGATCTCACGGATCTTGCCCAGTTTGACCAGCTCGGTGATCTTATCCATGATGGCTTCCACCGTTGTGGTCGGCGGAATGCGGGTGATGTCAATGCAGTTGTTCTCTTTATCGTAAGCCCACTGGGCGCGCACGCGGATGCTGCCGCGGCCTTTTTCCAGCACATTCTGCATCTCGGCGGCATCATATAGGATGGAACCGCCGCCGACAAAATCCGGCGCGGGCATCAGCTGGGCCAGGTCCGCCTGGTCGTCTTTCATCAGGGCGATGGTTGCATTGCAGAGCTCCACCAGGTTGAAGGAACAGATGTTGGACGCCATACCGACCGCAATGCCCAGTGTGTTGTTGGCCAGAATGGTCGGGAAGGTGACCGGCAGCATCGTCGGTTCGGTGGTGGTGCCGTCATAGTTGGGCACAAAATCCACGGTATCCTTGTCGATATCGCGGAACAGCTCTTCACACACGGGTTCCAGCTTTGCCTCGGTGTAACGAGCGGCGGCGTAAGCCATATCGCGGCTGTACGCCTTGCCAAAGTTACCCTTGGAGTCCACAAAGGGCACCAGCAGGCTTTCGTTGGAACGGCCCATACGCACCATGGTGTCGTAAATGGCGGCATCGCCGTGGGGGTTCAGGTGCATGGTGCTGCCCACGATGTTGGCGCTTTTGGTGCGGGCGCCTTTCAGCAGGCCCATGCCGTACATGGTATACAGCAGTTTGCGGTGGGCGGGCTTGAAGCCGTCAATTTCCGGCAGCGCGCGGGAAACAATAACGCTCATGGCGTAAGGCATGTAGTTTGTTTCCAGCGTATCGGTAATGGGGCTTTCGATGACCTCACCGGCAGAGAGGATCTCGACGTTATCGCCCAGCTGCGGGCGGGCAGGGGCGGCTTTCTTTTTGGTTGCTTTTTTTGCCATTTTGCTCTCTCCTCCCCTGATTAAGATACATCCAGATCGTCCAGATATTCAGCGCCGTGCTCCGCAATGTGCTCCTTACGGCCCTGCAGATTATCGCCCAGGAGCAGGTCAAACACCTCCGCCGTGCGCTGAACATCGGTGGGCAGAACTTTAATTAAGCGGCGGCTTTCGGGGCTCATGGTGGTCAGCCACATCATTTCGGGGTCGTTTTCGCCCAGACCTTTGGATCGCTGGATCGTAAACTTCTGGCCGTCGATCCGCTTCATGATATCGGCCTTTTCCGGCTCGGTATAGGCAAAGTAGGTCTTATTTTTGGTGTTGATCTCATACAGCGGGGATTCCGCAATATACACATACCCCTGATTGATGAGGGTGGGGGTCAGGCGGTAGAGCATCGTCAGCACCAAGGTGCGGATCTGATAACCGTCCACATCAGCATCGGTACAGATGACGATCTTGTTAAAGCGCAGGTTGTCCAGATTAAAGGTAGCCAGGTCCTTATTGTGGCTGCCGCCCAGCTCCACGCCGCAGCCCATCACGCGGATCAAGTCTGTGATAATGTCAGACTTGAAAATGCGGGCGTAATCGGCCTTCAGGCAGTTCAGGATCTTGCCGCGAATGGGCATGATAGCCTGGAACTCCGAATCGCGGCTCTGTTTGACCGCGCCCATAGCGGAATCGCCCTCCACGATGTACAGTTCGCGGCGGGTGGCATCCTTGGTGCGGCAGTCCACAAATTTCTGCACGCGGTTGGCCAGGTCCATCTGCTGGGTCATTGTTTTTTTGATGGACACACGCGCTTTTTCGGCGTGCTCGCGGCTTTGCTTATTGATTAGCACCTGCTTGCAGGCTTTTTCGGCTTCGTCCGGGTGCTCCACAAAGTAGACTTCCAGCTGGTGCTTGAGGAACTCCGTCATGGCCTGGGCCACAAACTTGTTGGTGATGGCCTTTTTGGTCTGGTTCTCGTAGCTGGTGCGGGTGGAGAAGCTGGAGGAAACCAGAATCAGGCAGTCCTGCACATCGTTGAAGGTGATGGAGCTTTCGTTTTTCTTGTACAGACCCTTATTTTTCAGCCAGTTGTTGATCTGGTTGACAAAGGCCAGGCGGACAGCGCGGTCCGGGCTGCCGCCGTGCTCCAGCCACGAAGAGTTGTGATAGTATTCCAGCGTTTGCACCGCGTTGGAAAAGCAGAACGCCACGTTCATTTTGACCTGATATTCCGGCTGATCATCACGGTCGCGGCCGATTGCGGAACCGGAGCAGAAATACACCGGGGTCAGGGTTCCCTCACCGGCGATCTCATTGGCATAGTCCTGAATGCCATGCTCATAGAAATATTCGATTTTTTCGGCACGTTCGCCCGTGCGGTCGTTGAACACGAGAGTCACACCGTCATTGACAACGGCCTGGCGGCGCAGCATATCCTTGAAGGTATCCGCCGGAACATTGATGTCGGTAAACACATCGGTGTCCGGTTTCCAGCGGATGACGGAGCCGGTGCGGCGGCCGGTGAACGGCTCTTTTTTCAGCCCGCCGACATTCTCACCTTTTTTGAAATCCAGGTGATAGTGCATGCCATCGCGGTAAATATCCGCAGTCATCCATTCGCTGGAATACTGGGTGGCGCAAAGGCCAAGGCCGTTCAGGCCAAGGGAGAAGTCATAGTTGCCGCTACCCTCGCCATATTTGCCTCCCGCGTACAGTTCGCAGAACACAAGATCCCAGTTCCAGCGTTCTTCAGCTTTATTGTAATCGACGGGGATACCGCGGCCAAAGTCCTCTACTTCCACAGAGTGATCCGGGTAAAGGGTAACATTGATTTTGTTGCCGTGGCCGTCACGCGCTTCGTCGATGGAGTTGGATACGATCTCAAAAATGGAATGGGCACAGCCTTCCACACCGTCAGAGCCAAAGATAACGGCCGGGCGCTTGCGCACACGGTCTGCACCTTTTAAGCTCTTGATGCTTTCGTTGCCGTATTCTTCCTTCTTTTTTGCCATTCGGCAGTTCCCTCCCGTTTTGGATGCAGGGAATCACGCTGCTGCGTACCCCTGTGCGCGCAGAATTTTGCTTTTTCAGGCGCGTAAAGATAATTAAACCACAGGTTGACAGGAATTGTCAAATCCAATTTTGCGTTTTTGCTGCACAAAGTTCCCTGTTGTGGTTATTTTTTGTCTGCTTTTTTGCGTTTGCGCGGCGGCTGGGCGGAGGCTTTTTCCTCTGCGGGCGCCGGGCGTCCCGGCTCTTCCGGCACGGGGGCCGGAGCTGTGCCCTGCAGTTTCCAGGCGCGCTCCAGCACGGGTTTCAGGTACTGGCCGGTGAAGGAGTTCGGGTTCTGGGCCACCTGTTCCGGCGTACCGGTTGCCACAATGGTACCGCCGCCGCTGCCGCCCTCCGGCCCCAGGTCGATGATATAGTCGGCACGCTTGATCACATCCAGGTTATGCTCGATCACGATCACGGTGTTGCCCGCATCGGCCAGCTTATCCAGCACCTTGACCAGGCGGTGCACATCGGCAATGTGCAGGCCGGTGGTAGGCTCGTCCAGAATATAGACGGTTTTGCCGGTATCGCGGCGGGCAAGCTCGTTGGCCAGCTTGACACGCTGGGCTTCGCCGCCGGAAAGTGTGGTGGCCGACTGGCCCAGTTGCACATAGCCAAGGCCGACTTCCTGCAGGGTTTGCAGTTTGCGCGCAATTTTGGGCTGGTTGGCAAAGAAATTGCAGGCTTCCTCCACCGTCATATCCAGCACATCGGAGATGTTTTTGTCTTTATATTTTACTTCCAGCGTTTCGCGGTTATAGCGTTTGCCCTTGCAGACATCGCAGGGGACGTAAATATCCGGCAGAAAGTGCATTTCGATCTGCACAATGCCGCCGCCCTCACAGGCTTCGCAGCGGCCGCCCTTGACGTTGAAGCTGAACCGGCCGGGGCCGTAACCGCGCTGTTTGGCATCCTGGGTGTTGGAGAAGAGGGTGCGGATATCGCCGAACACACCGGTGTAGGTGGCCGGGTTGGAGCGCGGGGTGCGGCCAATGGGCGACTGGTCAATGCCGATGACCTTATCGATCCATTCCATACCCTGAACTTCGTCACACTGGCCGGGGCGGCTGCGGGCGCCGTTGAGCGCTGCAGCCAGCGACTTATACAAAATTTCATTGACCAGCGTGGACTTGCCGGAACCGGAAACACCGGTCACGCAGATCATTTTGCCAAGGGGAAAATCCACGGTAATGTTTTGCAGGTTGTTTTCCCGCGCTTTGACCACCGTGAGCATTTTACCGTTACCGGAGCGGTGGGCGGTGGGAACTTCCACAAATTTGCGGCCGGAAAGGTACTCGCCGGTCACACTGCGCGGGGCATTGCAGATGTCCTCCACACTGCCGGCGGCCACGATCTCGCCGCCATGCACACCGGCACCGGGGCCGACATCCACAATATAGTCCGCCTGGCGCATGGTGTCCTCGTCGTGCTCTACTACAATCAGGGTGTTGCCCAGGTCGCGCAGGCGCTTCATGGTGGCAATCAGCTTATCGTTATCGCGCTGGTGCAGGCCGATGCTGGGTTCATCCAGTACATACAGCACGCCGGTCAGTGCGCTGCCGATCTGGGTTGCCAGGCGGATGCGCTGGCTTTCGCCGCCGGAAAGGGACGATGCGCCGCGAGACAGGGTCAAGTACCCCAGACCCACGCTCTTCAAAAAGCCCAGACGCTCTTTGACCTCTTTGAAGATGGAGGCAGCGATGACTTCATCCCGCTCGGATACTTTTGCCGTCTGAATAAATTCCAGCTCCTCGTTCACGCTCATATCGCAGAACTGGGCAATGTTGATGCCGCCCACCGTGACGGCGAGGCTGGTGGGCTTCAGGCGTTGGCCGTGGCAGGTGGGGCACTCCTCGCTGGACATGACAAGGGCGATTTCCTCCTTGACCCACTCGCTGCCTGTTTCACGGAAGCGGCGCTCCAGGTTGGGGATAATGCCCTCAAACGTGTTCATATAGGTGCCGGATCCAAACATATTTTCGCGCTGCATCTCGATTTTTTCAGTTCCGGTGCCATACAGGATGGCGTGCACGGCTTCTTTGCTCATCTCCTTGATGGGGGTATCCAGCGTAAAGCCATAGCGCTTGCCCAGCGCTTTGTAATACATTTCAGAGATGGATCCCTCCGCATAATACCAGCCGCTGGCCTTGATGGCACTTTCGCGGATGGACTTGTGCGGATCCGGAATCACGCGGGCCGGGTCCACCTTCATAAAGGTGCCCAAGCCGGTGCAGGTTTCACAGGCACCAAAGGGATTGTTAAAGCTGAACATGCGGGGGGAAAGTTCGTCAATGGAAATACCGTGTTCCGGGCAGGCATAGTTCTGGCTGAACTCCATCGGTTCGCCGCCGATAACATCAATGATGACAAGGCCGCCGGTCAGGGCAACGGCAGTCTCAATAGAATCGGCCAGGCGGCCGCGCACCGTATCATTGATGGACAGGCGGTCCACGACGATTTCAACGGTATGCTTGATATTCTTTTCCAGCTTGATCTCTTCGTCCAGATCATACATGTTGCCGTCAATGCGCACGCGGGCGTAACCGCCGCGGCGGGCAGCGTCCAGCTCCTTGGCCTGGGTGCCTTTGCGACCCCGCACAACAGGGGCCAGCACCTGGAAGCGGGTGCGTTCCGGCAGTTTAAGCACCTCGTCTACCATCTCGTCCACCGTTTGCTGGCTGATGACGCGTCCGCAGACCGGGCAGTGCGGAACGCCGATGCGGGCATACATCAAACGGAGATAATCATAAATTTCCGTCACGGTGCCCACGGTGGAACGCGGGTTGTGACTGGTGGTTTTCTGGTCAATGGAAACCGCCGGGGAAAGGCCGGTGATTTCGTCCACATCGGGCTTTTCCATCTGGCCCAGGAACATGCGGGCATAGCTGGAAAGGCTTTCCATATAGCGGCGCTGGCCGTCCGCAAAGATGGTATCAAAGGCCAGGCTGGACTTGCCGGAGCCGGAAAGGCCCGTCATAACAATCAGCTTGTTGCGCGGCAGAACCAGGTTGACGTTTTTCAGGTTATGCTCCCGCGCGCCCTTGATCGTAATGCGGTTGTTGGCATCAATTTGAATGTTGCTCACTTTTTATAGCTCCTTCTCCCCTTGCCCGTTTTGCGCTGTTTTTCAGCGGCGCGGCGGGTGCTGGTATCGGCGGTAGGGTCCTCCCCGCGCTGCAGCTTTTCAATCTCATCACGCAGGAATGCGGCGTGCTCAAACTGCAGCAGGCGGGCGGCTTCTTTCATCTCGCGGGTCAGGCGGGTAATGGTCTGTTCGCGTTCAGCGCGGCTCATACGGTGCTGGCGCATCTTTTTGTTTTCTTCGCTCATGCTGATTTCCAGCCCGCCGCCGATGGCTTTCACGATAGTTTTTGGTGTAATGCCGTGTTCTTTGTTGTAGGCATCCTGGATGGCACGGCGGCGCTCGGTTTCCATGATGGCGCGCTCCATGCTGGGGGTTACTTCATCGGCGTACATCAGCACCACGCCGTTTGCGTTGCGGGCCGCGCGGCCAATGGTCTGAATCAGGCTGGTTTCGCTGCGCAGGAAGCCCTCTTTGTCGGCATCCAGAATGGCGATCAGCGAAACTTCCGGCAGGTCCAGGCCCTCGCGCAGAAGGTTGATGCCGACAATCACATCAATGGCACCGGTGCGCAGGTCCTTGATGATCTCCATGCGCTCAAAGGTATCCACCTCGTGGTGCATATACTTGGTGTGCACGCCGTGTTCTTCCAGGTAGTCGGTCAGGTCCTCGGCCATTTTGACAGTCAGGGTGGTAACTAGGGCACGCTCGCCGCGGTCGATGCGCTGCAAAATTTCGCCCAGCAGATTCTCGATCTGGCCTTCCACTGGGCGTACCATGATGACGGGATCCAGCAGACCGGTGGGGCGGATGACCTGCTCGGCCACGCGGCTGGAATGTTCCCGTTCATAGGGGCCAGGGGTAGCGCTGACAAAGATCGTCTGGCCGACCTTGGATTCAAATTCCTCAAATTTCAACGGGCGGTTGTCAAACGCCGAGGGCAGGCGGAAGCCATATTCCACCAGCGTTTTTTTGCGGCTGTAGTCCCCGCCGAACATGCCGCGGACCTGCGGCAGCATCACATGGCTTTCATCCACCATCAGGATAAAATCTTTGGGGAAGTAGTCCAGCAGCGTGGTGGGGGTGGAGCCGGGGGCACGGCCGGACAGCACGGCAGAGTAGTTCTCGATGCCCTTGCACATGCCAACTTCCTGTAGCATCTCCATATCGTACTGGGTGCGCTGCTGGATGCGCTGGGCTTCCAGCAGTTTGCCCTCTGCAGTAAAGGCCTGCACCTGCTGTTCCATCTCGGTCTGAATCTTGGCGAGACCCTCTTTCATTTTTTCAGGGCCGACGATATAGTGGCTGGCGGGGAAAATGGCCACATGGCGCACAATATTTTTGCGCTCGCCGGTCAGGGGATCAAACTCGGAAATGCGGTCGATTTCATCGCCGAAGAATTCGACGCGGATGGCGTATTCATCATTATAAGCAAGGTGGATATCCACAATATCGCCGTGAACGCGGAACTTATTGCGGATAAAGTTCATATCGTTGCGTTCATATTGCAGCTTGACCAGGCGGCGGCAGAGCTCGTCCCGCTCCATCTGCATACCGGGGCGCAGGCTGATGACCATGCTGCGGTAATCGATAGGGTCGCCCAAGGAATAAATGCAGGAAACCGACGCCACAATGATAACATTGCGCCGCTCCGACAGTGCCGCCGTGGCCGAATGGCGCAGGCGGTCGATCTCATCATTGATGGCGCTGTCTTTTTCAATATAGGTATCGGTGGAGGGGATGTAGGCTTCCGGCTGGTAATAGTCGTAATAGCTCACAAAATATTCCACCGCATCATCGGGGAAAAATCCGCGCATCTCGGTGCAGATCTGACTGGCCAGGGTTTTGTTTGGTTCCAGAATCAGTGTGGGGCGGTTGCACTGTGCAATGATATTGGCCATCGTAAAGGTTTTGCCGGAGCCGGTAACGCCCAGCAAAGTTTGACCTTTATCCCCTGCTTTCAGGCCCTGCACCAGCGCTTCAATCGCCTGGGGCTGGTCGCCAGTCGGTTTGAACGGTGCTTTGAGGTGGAACACCTCGGTTTGATTTTCCTGTTGCTCCGGCATAGCGGACCTCCCCTGCTGTTGGTCGTTCATTTACAACTTAAATTTGTCTTATACAACTTACTGTTGTTCCATTATAGTATAGATCTTTTTAATTGTAAAGGCAATACCGCATAATTCTAAGTGCCGATACGGCGAGCGAGGTGCGGCAGCCGCCGGAGCAGTGCTTAAGCCGTCAGGCGGGAATTGTGCGGTATTGCCTAAAGGCATTTTGCGGCTTTTTATGCCTTTTATGCGCTGCTGCCGGGGCTGCATCCGGCAGCAGCATTTCGGCTTATTCTTCCTCCGAGTGTTCGCGCACCCATTTGGCAATATGCTTAATGAATGCCTCACCATATTTGGCAGCTTTTGCATCGCCGACGCCGGAAATGCGGCGGAAATCCCCCATGGTGCGCGGCTTAAGCTCGGCCATCTCGTCCAGGCTGACATTGTTGAACACGATATATGCCGGAACGTGGTTTTTCTGGGCCAGTTCGCTGCGCAGGGTTTTCAGGCTTGCCAGCAGCGAATCGTCCGCTTCCGAAAGTGCGGTGCGGGCAGCCGTCTTTTTGCGGGAAGCACGGCGCTTGGCCTGGGTTTCCTGCGCGGTGGCGGCGCGCTCCTGCATGGTAACCTGCTCACCGTGGAAAAGCACCGCCGGAGCCTTGGCTGTCAGGGTGATGACCGGGAACTCATCGCCGGTTTCGGCCAGGTAGCCCTGCTCCTGCAATGCATCCAGGTAAAGGCGCATGCGCTGGGGCGGCACATCCCGCATGATGCCATAGGTCGGGAACTGGTCCAGCCCGCGCTCCAGGGTTTTCTGATCCTTGGCGCCGCGCAGCATCTGCACCAGCGCCACAACCCCCAGCCCGCCGGGCCAACGCTTTTGGATGCGCGCCACGCCGGAAAGGATCTTCTGTGCTTCGGTGGTGATGTCGGTCTGCACAAACTCGCCGGTGCAGTTGGAACAGTTGCCGCAGCCGCCGGTGTGGTGCTCGCCGAAATAATCCAGCAGATAGCTGCGCAGGCAGCGGGTGGTTTTGCAGTACCCCACCATCACGTCCAGCCGCTCGCGGTCCCGCCTGGCGGCGGCTTCGGCCTGTTCAGGGGTTAGCTCATCGTTATCGTGGGAGTTCTGGATAAAATACTTTGCCGTCTGCACATCCCCCAGGGAGAACAGCAGGATGCACTCGGCGCGCTCGCCATCGCGCCCGGCGCGGCCCGCTTCCTGATAGTAGTTTTCCAGATTTTTTGGCATATTATAATGCAGCACAAAGCTGACATTGGATTTATCTATGCCCATGCCAAAGGCGTTTGTTGCAACCATGACCCGCTTGCGGTCATAGACAAAATCTTCCTGATTTTTGCTGCGCTCCTCCGGGGTAAGGCCCGCATGATAACGGGTGGCGGAAATGCCAACGGATCGCAGCTCCTTACAGACGGACTCTACCGATTTGCGGGTAGCGCAATAGACAATGCCGCTGCGATCCCGGTGGTCGAGGATATATTCTTCAATATAACGTTCTTTATCCCGCGGGCGGGCCACACCAAAATAGAGGTTGGGGCGATCAAAGCCGGTGGTCAGCGTAAAAGGCTGGTTGAGCTGCAGCAGGGCAATGATATCCTGCTTGACCTGTTCCGTTGCCGTTGCCGTGAACGCACCAATGACCGGGCGGCACGGCAGACGGGAGATGAATTCGGCAATTTTCAGGTAGCTGGGGCGGAAATCCTGACCCCACTGGGACACGCAGTGGGCTTCGTCCACAGCCACAAAAGCGATGCGGGCGTGCATGGCAAGGTATAAGAAACTGTCCGTCAGCAGGCGTTCCGGGGCAACGTATAGAATTTTATAGTCCCCCTCCAGCGCGGCACGCAGAATGGTGCTGTAAAGCCCTTCCGGCAGGGCGGAGTTCAGGCAGGCAGCATGCACGCCCTCCTCTTCCAGGGCGGCAACCTGGTCCTGCATCAGGGAAATCAGCGGTGAAATGACCAGCGTAAGCCCCGGCATCAGCATGGCCGGAACCTGGTAACAAACAGATTTGCCTGCGCCGGTGGGCATAACGCCGAGGACATCCTGGCCGGAAACGATGGCATCCACCACCTGTTCCTGACCGGGGCGGAAGCTGCTGTGGCCGAAGTATTGCTGCAAAACGGAAAATTTATCCATGAATTCGTCCTTTTCTGGATGAGTGCGGCAAGTTGTGAACATTTTACAAAATTTTTAATTTGTCCGCAAAAACATTTTGACTTTTTGTATAGATTTGCTATAATAGAGGTACAGGAAGCAGCTGTCGAAAATGAAGCCCAGTTGGCAGCGGGCTTTCTGGCAAGGGTGCTGGGCACCCAAAACAAAGGGAGGTTGTCCTATGAAAGTTACATGTACCGGCCGTCGCGTTACGCTCAAACCGAGCTTTATCGAAAATGCGGAAAAGAGGCTTGCGAAGCTGGACAAGTTTTTCCCTGACGAAGCACAGGCACAGGTTACCGTCACGGTAGAAAAAAGCGGGCAGACCGTTGAGATCATGCTGCGCAGCAAGGATCTGGCCATGCGCGCCGAAAAAACGGATGAGCGCATGGAAGACGCCCTAGCCGACGCCGTCGATCTGCTGACCCGCCGTGTGGTAAAGTACCGCAAGCGCCTTGGTACCAAGCTGACCGCAGCAGCAGCGGAAATACCCGCTACCGAGCCGGAAGAAAGCATGGATATTGTGCGCGAAAAGCACTTTGCCCTGAAGCCCTGCAGCACTGAGGAAGCCATTTTGCAGATGGACCTGCTGGGGCACAGCTTCTTCCTGTATCACAGCACCGAGAACGACAAGATCCAGGTCGTTTACCGCCGCGCTGATGGCGGGTACGGCGTGCTGATCCCGGAAGCATAAGCTGGCAGCTTAAACTTAACATAGCGCCGCACAAACGGCATAACTTTGCCGCCCCTTTTACGGGGCGGCATTTTTTATTTGTTTTGTATGGTTCAAGGCAAACCCTGCTGCCTTGCGCCCGCGGGAGATGCCGGGTTTGCTTTGTGCTTGAGGCGCATTCAGCGCTTGATTTGTTTGGGCTTCTCCGGTTCCATCGGCCAGGTGGCACGGGCGGCAAACAGCAGTTGGCCGGTACTGGGGTTATACTGCGGCACACGGCCATGCTCTGCCATGCTGAACCAGTCGGTAGGCGTCAAAATCACATGATCCAGCACATCAATGCCAACCTGGCCCAATGCCAGAATCATGGCCTGCGTGGCAAGCAGATCCGCATTGGAAGCCGCCGCCAAACCGGACGGATGGTTATGCGCCAGCACAACACAGGTACACTGGCTGGCAACGGCATCCCGCAACAGCTTATGGGTATCAAACTGCACGCGGTTGGGAATGCCCGATGCAATGTAAATTTCTTTGAGTGGGACATAATCGTCATTCATGGCGATCATATAAAACTCTTCCCGCTTGGGGTCGTTGAACAGCGGGCGGATATACTCACAGCACATCTCAGCGTTGCGCAGCTGAACAGGGTGTTCCTTGTGCTTTTGGATCTGGTAAAAGCGGGCAACATCCCGGAAGGAATGCAGCAGTCTTGCGCTGGCGGGGCCAATGCCCTGCACCTGCATCAATTCTTCCTCGCTGGCATCCAGCACTTGGCAAAATCCGCCAAAATGCTGGATCAGGCGGTGAGCCAAGGGGTTGGTATCCCGGCGCGGAATGGAAAAATACAAAAGATATTCCAGCACCTCATGCGCGGCAAGGCTGGTTAAGCCATCGCGGGCAACGCGCTCCTGCATGCGGGCACGGTGCTCTTCATGGATCGAATTGGTGGTTTTCTTTTCCGGCATGGGCGCACATCCTTTACCTTTGGCTGTTCTTATTATATACTATTGTTTGAAGATTGCAAAGAGGATGTGACCCCCATGAAAAAGTTTATCGCAGGCGAAAACGAAAACGGCGTGCGGCTTTCCCGCTTTGTGGAAAGCGTGACCAGGGACATGCCGCGCAGCCTGCTGTATAAAAGTTTCCGCAACAAGCGCATTAAGGTAAACGGCAAGCGCGGTGAAGCGGACACCCGGCTGAGCAGCGGTGATGTGATCGAGCTGTATATCAACGATGAGTTCTTTCCCGAAAAGCCGGTGGTCCCGGCCAAAAAGCCGCCGCGCCGCCAGCCGCCGGTCAAGGTGATCTATCAGGACGAAAACATTGCGGTGCTGTACAAGCCCGCCCACCTGCTGTGCCACAGCGACCGCACCGGCGATGCCAACCTGGTGGATGCCTTTTGTGCCCAGCTGCAGGCCAGCGGCGAATATGACCCCAAGGCTGAAAACCGCTTTGCACCCGCCATCTGCAACCGGCTGGACCGCGGCACCGAGGGGCTTGTGATTGCCGCGAAAAAATACACGGCCCTGCGGGATATGAACGAGATCATCCGCAATGACTGGATGAAGAAAGAGTACCTGACCATTACCATCGGTGCCCCGCCGGCCGGGCGGCATGTTGCCTGGCTGCAGCACAGCGAAAAAGGCAACAAGGTGCGCATTCACGCCCATGAAAGCGAGGGGTACAAAAAAATCATCACCGATGTAACGGTGATCCGCTGCATTGGGCCGTTTGCGCTCTGCCGCATTGGACTGATTACCGGCCGCACGCACCAGATCCGTGCACACCTGGCTTACCTGGGGCACCCGGTGCTGGGCGACATCAAGTACGGCAACCGCAACATGAACGAGAAAACCGGGTTTAAGACGCAGGCACTGTGTGCCCAGCGGCTGACGTTTGGCAATATTCCGGAGGAAAACACGCTGCACTATCTTTCCGGCAGGGTCATCAAGCTGGCAGACCCGGAGATTGTAAAGCAGTTTGATGCGTTGGAGAGGAAGCCGGGACAGGAATAAAGGAGTACCGTTGGGTTAGGATACGGTTGGTTCGCCGTTATTTATCGTCCGTAATCGTTTGTAGCTGTGTGCCCCTACTAGTGTGGTAATTCTAAGGCATCACCGCACAATTTCTGCCTAACGGCTCAAGCACCGCTCCGGCGGCTGCGGCACGGCATCTGCGTTGCCAAAATGCTCGATAAGACATCCAGTATTATCTGCGCTTTTGGCTTAGCATCTGCCGTACCTCGCTCGCCGTATCGGCACTTAAAATTATGCGGTATTGCCCTAAAGCTTTACTTTTTATGATTTGGAGACTTTCTCCATTTGGCTTTGTTACGAAGCAGCTCTAATTTTTTAGATAGAGCAAAAAGGTAAAGTTTTAGTCTTAACACACTACTACGGGGGTACGTTTTGGGCTTAGTTCCATGTGATATTTGAAATGCGCACCCAAGTTATGCCCGACAAAAAAGCGAATATACAAAAACACCCGCAGGGATCGGCCAAGTGGCTTACACCTGCGGGTGTTGCTTATTGCTTATTCAGCGTAGCTGGAATCAGACCGGATGAGACTTGTTCTCATAGTCAGCATGCAGAGCGTCCACACCGTGCATACGGGCATTGCGCTTTTCGAAGAACTTGGGAGCAACCTGCGGGAACATAGCGTAGGTCAGAACGTCCTCTTCCTGGATGGCATACTTGGCAGCTTCGGCCTTCAGCTTGTCCATTTCGGGGGCAAGGGTATCAGCAAAGCGGCAGGTAATGGGCTCTTCGCCCTTCAGAATAAAGTCGCTGAATTCCTTCTTGATGGGAGCGGGAGTCTTGCCGTAATCGCCATGGACCAGGCCCTTGAACTCCTTGGTGACCATCTTGTAGCGCTCGCCCATGATGACGTTGAACACAGCCTGAGTGCCAACGATCTGGGAGGTCGGGGTGACCAGCGGCGGGTAACCAGCATCCTCACGCACGCGGGGGATTTCGGCCAGAACTTCGTCCAGCTTATCTTCCCTGCCAGCGTCCTTGAGCTGCTTAAGCATGTTGGAGAACATGCCGCCCGGAACCTGATACAGCAGGGTGTTGGCATCAACGCCCAGGCTCTTCGGATTGATCTGGCCGTTGGCGATGTACTTTTCGCGCAGTTTGGCGAAGTAAGCACGCACAACGTTCAGCTGGTTCAGGTCAAGGCCGGTGTCATAATCGGTGCCCTGCAGGGCGGCGACCAGGCTTTCGGTCGGCATATGGGAAGTGCCCAGAGCCAGCGGGCTCATGGCGGTATCCACAATGTCAGCACCGGCTTCGATGCCCTTCAGGATGGACATGGAGGCCAGACCGGCGGTGTAATGGCTGTGGATGTCAACAGGGATGCTGACGGTCTTCTTCAGCTCGCTCACCAGCTCGGCGCAGGTGTAGGGCTTGAGCAGGCCCGCCATATCCTTGATGCAGATAGAGTCTGCGCCCATCTCTTCCAGGGTCTTGGCATACTTGGCAAAATACTCGTTGTTATGCACCGGGCTCAGGGTGTAGCTGATGCAGGCCTGAACATGTGCCTTTTCCTTGTTGGCTGCCTCGATGGCAGTCTTCAGGTTGCGGGGGTCGTTCAGAGCATCGAAAATACGGATCACATCAATGCCGTTGGCAACGCTCTTCTGTACAAAGTACTGAACGGCGTCATCAGCATAGGGGCGGTAGCCCAGCATGTTCTGGCCGCGGAACAGCATCTGCAGTTTCTGATGCGGCAGTTCTTTACGCAGGATGCGCAGACGCTCCCACGGATCTTCGTCCAGAAAGCGGATGCAGGAGTCAAACGTTGCGCCGCCCCAGCACTCCACAGAGAAGTACGGGATCTTGTCCATTTCGGGCAGGATGGGACGCATTTCATCCATCGTCATACGGGTGGCCAGCAAAGACTGATGCGCATCACGCAGAACGACTTCGGTAATCTTAACAGGTTTCTTAGCCAATCTCGTTCACCTCATTTTTTAACGTTCGGAATCGTTTACGCTTTATCAGCCCATGGTGTACAGCACATCGCCGGAGTTGACGGTATCGCCCTTGCGAACGTCAATGCTGGCAATGGTGCCGTCCTGCGGTGCGCTGATCTCGTTTTCCATCTTCATGGCTTCGAGGATCATGACAACATCGCCAGCCTTAACAGCAGCGCCTGCCTTGACCTTGATGTCCAGGATGGTGCCCGGCATGGGAGCGTTGACAGGAACAGAACCAGCGGCAGCGGGTGCGGCAGGTGCAGCAGCCGGAGCAGGTGCAGCGGCGGGTGCCGGAGCGGCAGCCGGGGCAGCAACAGGAGCAGCGCCGTTGGTGTTTTCTTCAACGGTAACGTTGTAAGCAACGCCGTTCACGGTAACAGTCAGGTTTTTCATAAAAAGGATCCTCCTTAAATATTACAGGGTGATGTTGCCGTGTTTCTTAGGCAAACGGGTGGTGCGCTTGGTGGCCAGCATATCCAGGGCCTGTGCGGCAGCAGCACGCACATCGGCAGCCTTTACAGCGGCATCGGCAGCACCGTTGGCAACAGCGGCAACTGCGCTGCACTGCTCTGCCTTGTAGGCAGCAGCCTTCTGCTTGGTAGCCTGCTGGATGTTGTCAGAAGCAAAGATCTCGTCCTTGTACAGAACGGTAGCGGCGGTTTCCGGTGCCAGCGGGGCAACGGTGCAGCCGTCCACAGCAATACGCCAGTCAGCGGAAGCTGCAAAGACGGTGTAGATGGGGCCAACAGCCTCACCGGCAAGGATTGCGACCTTAACGGTGGTAGCTTCGGCATAAACGCCAGCCATACGGGCAGCCTGGCGGATGCCGCCAGCCTGGTCGTCGCCTTCGCTCTTGACAAAGCCTTCCGTGTTGACAACAGTCACAACGGGAATGCTGTAAGCATCGCACAGGCGCACAAAACGGGCTGCCTTAGCGGTGCACTTGTGGCACAGGGTACCCTTGGCGGTAGCAACGATACCGACAGCCTGGCCGTTGACGGAACCAAGTGCGGTATAGATGTTGCGGCCATAACCAGCGTACAGCTCGGTCAGGCTGCCTGCATCGGCAATAGCCTCGGCAGCGCTCTTGGCATCATACTTGACCAGGTTGAGCGCAGCGGCGGGAGCTTCGAAATCAAACACAGCGGGGCCAGCCAGGTTGTTGGCCGGCAACATCCCCACAACGCGGGCAGCGGCGGAAGCTGCCTTGACGGCATCTTCTTCCACGATAGCGGCAACGCCTGCCTTGGCGGCAAACTCAGCAGAGCCGGCAGCCTTGACCTTGTCCTCTGCATTGAAAGGAGCGGTCAGGAACAGCTCAGCGTCAGCTGCCATGATGCAGACATCAGCTGCGGCGGCCTGCACAGCGCTGGTGCCGGCGCAGGTACCGGTAACAACGGCAACCTGAGGCACAACGCCGGAGATGCGGGCGATCTCAGCGGTCAGGCGGGAGTTTGCGTTCAGCAGCTCCAAGCCGCCTTCCAGCTTAGCGCCGGTAGAATTGTAGAACGTTACAACGGGATTGCCGGTCTCAGCGGCCATTTTCAGCACGCGAGTGGTTTTATCCAGATCTGCCGCGCCAACGGGTTCCCCGTTCTGGTAAACGGCATAAACGCTTTGGCCATTGGCACAGCCGAACGCTGCGCTGACGGCACCGTCAGTAAACAGAGGAGAATAGTTCCCCTCATCAAAAAATGCTGCAAGGATTGCTTCCTTGCCTGGCTTATTAGCTGCCATACATTGACCTCCTGTTTATTCAATGAGCAAGATGGTTATCATATGCCATATGGCTTTATTATACTACTTCGTCGAAAAGCAGACAAGTGGAAAGCGCCAAAAAGTTTTGCGTTTTGCCTTATTTTTCAGCTTTTTTCTGCACGGTTTGCCCAAAATTATGACAAAGCCGCCCCTTGCGGAGCGGTTTGTTTGCATAGAATGTTGTGATTCAGCTTGCTTAGTCGTGCTTGATGGGGCCGGGGCGGCGGGCGGCGGCAGGGGCGGCTTTGCGGGCCGGGGCAGCCTTGAGCGCGGCATTGCGCAGGGCACTAATCTCGGATTTTTTCAGTTCGCGGTATTCGCCAGGCTGCAGCATGCCCAGTTTGACCGGGCCTTCAGCGCTGCGCTTCAGGCGGATGACCTCCAGGCCGACTGCTTCGCACATGCGGCGGATCTGGCGGTTGCGGCCCTCGTGCAGGGTGATCTCCAACACCGTGCGGCCGGGTTCATCCACCACAACATGGATGACGGCGGGCTGGGTTTTTACACCATCGTCCAGCACAACGCCGCTGGACATTTTGACAACCTGTTCCTCGGTCGCGCGGGGGCGCACAGTAACGCGGTACAGCTTGCCCACGCCGCCGGAAGGATGAGTGAGCAGGTTGGCAAATGCGCCGTCATCCGTCAGCAGCAGCAAGCCTTCGCTGTCTTTATCCAGACGGCCGATGGGATACACACGGCGGTCCACGCCGGTGAGCAGATCCATAACGGTCTTGCGGCCGCGTTCGTCCGATGCGGTGGTAATATAGCCGCGGGGCTTGTTAAGCATCAGATAGGTATACTGGCGCTTGCGCACAATGCGCACGCTTTTGCCGTCAATGCTGACTTTATCAAAGTCGGGGTCCATCTTATCCCCCAGCGTGACCGGGTGGCCGTTGACCTTGACGCGGCCTTCATCAATCAATTTTTCTGTAGCGCGGCGGGAGCACACGCCCTGGTCCGAGAGTACTTTTTGAATCCGTTGTTCTGCCATGGTGTTCCTTTCCAATATCAGGGTAATATCCGCCGGGTGGATTTGCTTATATGATAATGTTCTCCCGGCATTTCAGTTGAACAGCCCGCTTTGGGCCGGGTTCCGGTTGGGGAAAAATGAAATCTGTCCGCTTATTCCTGCGGGGTTTCGGGCTTGTCCTTTTTGATTAGGGCGCTGATGCGGTCCACAAGGTCCGGCAGAGCGTTGATAGCGCTGTCCACCGGGCTGACATGTTCCACCAGCTGGATGGTGCGCACATTGCCGCCGCTGATCACCAAAAACGCGATGGGTGCAATGGAAACGCCCGCGCCGGTGCCGCCGCCAAACATCTGCTTGTTGGTTTTTGCGCCAACATCAGAGCCGCCGGAGGCAAAGCCAAAGGTAACGCGGGAAATGGGGATGATGGTTGCTCCATCCACCGTGATCGGTTCGCCAATGATGGTATTGGCATCCACCAGCTGGCGGATTTTTTCCATGGTAACGCCCATCATGCCTTCAATCGGATGTTCTGCCATTATAAATTACCTCCCTGTTCTGTTTCAGGTGTATTGTATTTGGGGTGTTTTGGGGGCAGCAGCTGCGGGTCATGCCGGGCATGCCACACAAGGCACACCACTGTAACCAGTGCCAGCAGCGGGCAGAGCAGCAGTTTGAGCGAAACCACACGCTGCTGTTTGGCGCTGCCGGTGTAATCAGCCTCCAGCCAGAGCTGATCCGCCTGTATTTTAATGTGGTCCTGTGCGATTGCCAGGATGGTGTTGAGGGTGGTCAGCGTCTGGCCGTACAGGATGGCCGTTTCTGCGGCGGTCTCCCCTGTTATCGTCCAGATCACATTCAGCTTGCTGACGCGGAAGCCGCGCAGCAGCGGCCCCACACTGGCGCGCAGCACGCTGAACAGGTGCCGCACATAGCCAACAGGGTCCGCCCTGACTGCCGCTTTGATGCGGTCCACAAGGCCGGTATCTTCTTCCGGCTGTGGTTCCGCGGCAGGTGTTTCCGCTGCCGGGGCAGATTTGGCTTTTGGTTTTGGTACTGCCTGTTCCGGCTGCGGGGACGTTTCCGGTGCTTTTGGTTTTCCCTGTTCCTTTTCAGCGGGCGGGGCCGGTTCTGCTTTTTGGGGTTCTTCCGGCGCTTTTGCGGGCTTTGCTTCCGTGGGTTCCGTCTGCTTTTCCATTGTAGGTTGTGCGGGCAGATCCGCTTTTGCAGGCGGCGGGGTTGGCTTGGGCGGTGCGGCGGAAGTCGGCTCGGTTTTGGGCGTGTTCCCCTGCTTTGTTTCTGCCTTCGGTTCTGCCTTTTTTTCCTCTTCATCCGCTTTGCGCGGGTACAGGGTAAAGTGCAACGGGCCGTAACACAGCTGTAAACGCAGGCCGCCGATATGGCTCCAACGGAAGTGAATGCCCGCAGGCAGCAGCAGCGCCAACAGCAAAAGCAAAAGCAGTGCCAGCAAAATCATGCCGATTATTTTTAGCACCATCAGCACAACCGCCAACACGGCGCTCATTGCAGTTCCTCCAGGGTTTGCTGCACCGGCAGTTCTTCTTCTTTCTGGGGGTCGTCATGCAGCGGGGGCAGGTCGGCCAGACTGCCAAGGCCGAACACCCGCAAAAAGGTATCCGTCACCCGGAACGCCACCGGCTTGCCAGGCAGATCCAGGCGGCCAGCTTCCTCAATCAGTCCGCGTTCTATCAGCTTGGACACGGTGGAAGAGGAATCTACGCCGCGCACCTGCTCGATGAAGCTGCGGCTGACCGGCTGGTTATAGGCGATAATAGCCAGAACTTCCAGCGCAGCGGGCGAAAGCGGCGCGTTGCGGCGGGTATCCAAAATGCGCTTGACCACCTCGCCATAATACGGGCGGGTCGCCATCTGCCAGCGGTCGCCGTCAAAATGCAGCAGCATCAGGCCGCTTTCGGTTTCATCATAGCGCTTTTGCAGCTTTTCCAGCAGGGTCAGCACCTCTGCCGGGTCGGCGCGCATGGCTTCGGCCAGGCGGTCGGTTTCCACCGGTTCGGCGTTGGCAAACAGCATGGCTTCCAGCATGCCAATTTTATTGCGCTGTGTGATCGGCATCGGCTGCAGCCTCCTTTCCTGTGGGTTGGTTTTGTTTGTTGCGCGGGCGGCGGGCGCGGTCCATCGTCAGGGTTCCGGTTTCATCCAGCCGCACACGCCCGGCGCGGATCAATTCCAGCAGCGCCAGGAACGTTGCCACATTGGTGCTGCGGCTTTCCTGCGGGCTGAACAGCTGGCCCATGCGGCACAGTGTACCTTTCAGCATACCGCGCAGCATGTGGGCCACACGGCTTGCCACCGATACGAACGGCGCGGTGACCAACGGTTCAAACCGCTCCTGGGTGGGCTTTTTGCGGCGCTGGCTGCGGCCCATCAGGCTGAACCACGCCTGCACCAGCCGGTCGGGATCCTGTTTGCGGGAATATTCCGCCGGGCCTTCCGGTTTTTGGGGCTGGCGCACCGCAGTGTACAAATCCCGCGCACGGCTGCCCAACTCCGCCGCCACCTGCTTGCAGGTGCTGTACTCGATCAGACGGCCGGTCAACTCCGCTTTCATGCGTTCCGCTTCAGGGCTGCGTGGCAGCAACAGGGCGCTTTTCATCTGAACCAGGTGCGCGGCCATATCAATGAATTCGCTGGAGACTTCCAGCTTATCGGCCTGCATGGTCTGGATGGCGGCAGTATACTGCTCAATGAGTTCCATGATATTGATATCATAGAGGTTCATTTTATTTTTGCCAACCAGATAGAGCAGCAAATCCAGCGGACCTTCAAAATTATCTTCCTGTAGCTTAAAGGTAAGTGTTTCCATAAAACAGCGGATATCGTTCCTTACTTAAATCGAGATGTGCCATCAGGCAATGCCGAACAGCAGTTCCACAAAGCCGGTCAGGTTCAGCAGCAAACGCCACGCCGCGTTTACGCAGAGATTGAGCGGGGTGTTGAGCAGGCCAAAGAACACCAGAAGCAGCACAACGCCCATGATATATTTTTCATACCGCATGGCCTGAAAATACAGTTTTTGCGGCAAGAACAGCAACACAATGCGGCTGCCGTCAAACGGCGGTACAGGGATCAGGTTGAACACGCCAAGGCTGATGTTCATGCTGATCAGAACATAAAGGAAATCCAGCACCAGCTGGGGCGCCGCGCCGCCGCAGGCATAATATACCACTTTATAGAGCAGCATGGCCGCATAGGCCAGCAAAAAGTTGGAGAGCGGCCCCGCCGCGGCGGAAACAGCCATCCCCCGTTTGGGATTTTTGAAGCGCGTGGGGTTGATGCCAACCGGCTTTGCCCACCCGACCCCGGCCGCAATCATGCACAAAGCGCCCAGCGGGTCAAAGTGGCGCAGCGGATTCATGGACAGGCGGCCCATATCCTTGGCGGTGGAATCGCCCAATTTCCAGCTGATAAGCGCGTGGGCGGATTCATGGAACGGGATGACGATCAGCATGGCCACGGCGCGCAGAGCATAATAATACAGCTCCTGCGGGGAGATCACGCCATTGAGGGCAAAATGATTCATAAAAACCTCAGCATACCGCATAGCAGGTCACACAGGCACATACGGGTAATTATTTAAAGTATTATACCGTACAATCCGCCCCAAAACAAGGGCAGCGGGACACTTTGCGCCTGTTTTTGAAAAAATGCACCGTTTCTGCGGATTTTTTACGGATTTTTTCAAAAAGGGTATTGCATTTTGGCTTAAGATTTGCTATTATAGTACAGCTATGTTAAAGGAGGTGCAAGCAGAATGGCCAAATGTGCATGTTGTGGCAAGGGTGTCACTTTCGGCATCAAGGTTTCCCACTCCCATCGTCGGAGCAATCGTACCTGGAACCCCAACGTCAAGCGCGTGAAAGCGGTTGTGGATGGTTCCCCGAAGTATATCTACGCCTGCACCCGCTGCCTGCGTTCGGGTAAGGTTACCCGCGCGGTCTGATCAAGACGCAAAAAATTGCCGGTCACAGTTGGTGGCCGGCATTTTTGCGTGCTTTTTATAAGCGGGTTCCCGTTGCTGTCAGGGGCTGCCTTGGCAGTGCTTTTTTGATTTTTATCAGGATGTATCTGATCAGATACGCCTTAGGAGGTTGCTATGCTGCCAGCTGACCCAATCATCCTGCTCAGTTATATCAACACCCAGCTGCGGGATCATTACGCAAGCCTGGATGCCCTGTGTGCCGATCAGGACGCCGATAAGGATGCCATTTGCGCAAAACTGGCCGATGTTGGCTATGAATACAACGCCAGCCGCAACCAGTTTGTGTAACGGTGTTGATCACACCCACATGTTTTCGCACGGCACTTTGCCCCGCAAGGGGTAAGGTGCTGTTTTTTTGGGTAAACCGCAGCGCTGTTTGCTGCGCAAGGCACGCCTGAAAGCTACACAAATAGTGACCCTTCCACAAACACAAAATTCGGCTGCGTTTGTAGAAACAGGCGATGGTTTCGGCTTTTCATGTGCGCCCTTAAGGGAGGAAAGTATATTTTGAACTTTGTTTTTGTTTCGCCGCAGTTCCCCAAAACCTACTGGAATTTTTGTGACCGGCTCAAGCACAACGGGGTAAATGTGCTGGGCATTGGCGATTCCGGCTATGACGAGATCCCGGACGAGCTGAAAGAATGCCTGACCGAGTATTATCGTGTGGATTCCATGGCGGATTATGATGCCATGGTACGCGCCATGGGGTATTTCACTTTTAAGTACGGCAAAATCGACTGGCTGGAAAGCAACAATGAATTCTGGCTGGAGCAGGACGCCGCCCTGCGCACCGATTTCAATATTACCACCGGCGCACAGAACGACTTTATTGACCGCATCAAGTACAAGAGCAAAATGAAGGAAAGCTACATCGCTGCCGGGGTACCCGTGGCCCGCCACCACATGGTGCATGAAAACGGCCTGGACGATGCCCGCGCCTTTGTGGCTCAGGTCGGCTACCCGGTCATTGTGAAGCCGGACAACGGCTGTGGTGCCGAGGCCACCTATAAGCTAAAAAACGATGCCGAACTGGAAGCGTTCTATGCGGAACTGCCGGATACTTCCTATATTATGGAGGAATTCATCAACGGCACCATTGTGAGCTTTGACGGCGTAGCCGACAGCCGCTGTGTACCGCTGTTCTACACCTCCAACGTATTCCCCACCCCCTTGATCGACATTGTGAACTCGCTGGGCGATCTTTCCTACTGGACGCAGAAAACCGTGCCGGAGGAGCTGCGGGATGTCGGGTTTCGCACCATCAAGGCATTCGGCGCAAAGAGCCGCTTTTTCCACTGCGAGTTTTTCCGCCTGAACGAGGACAAAGAGGGCCTTGGCCAAAAGGGTGATTACGTTGCGCTGGAAGTGAACATGCGCCCCGCCGGCGGCTACACCCCGGACCTGATCAACTATGCCAACAGCGTGGACTGCTACCAGATCTGGGCCGACATGGTATGCTATGACGAGCTCCGCCACGAAAAGCTGGACCTGCCCCACCACTATTGTGTATACGCAGGTCGCCGCGACTGCCACACCTACAAGCACAGCCATGAGGAGATTCTGGCCCGGTATGGCCGCCAGATGAAGATGTGCGACCGCGTACCGGATGTGCTTTCGCTGGACATGGGCAACCAGATGTATGTTGCCACCCTGGATACCGCCACAGAGCGCGATGCGTTTGTGCGCTATGTGCAGGAGCAGGCCCCTGCACAGGCGGCAAAGGACTGATTTCAGCCGCTTTCTATTTTCTCATTATTTATTTTGACCCTTGACCGGGCACCGCCAGGATTGTTTCCTGGCGGTGCTTTTTGTTGTTTTATATCTTGCGTATTTTCGTGGTTTATTGTTTGTTTCTTTGCTTTAGGGCAACACCGCACAATTCCCGCCTTGCGGCTTAAGCACCGCTCCGGCAGC